>Ga0209632_10000076_pt1 | contig 96725 bp, 96 predicted proteins | sample COG_10_FD_184754 | JGI IMG/M metagenome (GOLD analysis project Ga0209632, IMG submission 184754) | Pelagic Microbial community sample from North Sea - COGITO 998_met_10 (SPAdes) (version 2) | ecosystem: Environmental > Aquatic > Marine > Neritic zone/Coastal water | place: Helgoland, sampling...
GAACCAGAGCCTGAACCACAGCCTGAACCACAGCCTGAACCTGAACCTGAACCAGAGCCAGAGCCTGAACCACAGCCTGAACCAGAGCCTGAACCACAGCCTGAACCAGAACCTGAACCACAGCCTGAACCAGAGCCTGAACCACAGCCTGAACCAGAACCAGAACCAGAAGCTCAATCACCAACAGATATAACATTATCTAACACTAGTGTTGATGAAAATGTAAGTGTAGGATTTACTATTGGTTCATTTACAACAAGTAGTGATGATAATGATACAGGTAATTTTATTTATTCATTCAGTAATGATAGTGAAAATACTGATAAGGTAATAATAGACGGTATTACATTAAAAACCGCAATTGTTTTTAATCATGAAGTTACATCATCATTTAACATTAAGATAACAAGTACTAATACTAGCGGCTTATCAATAGATAAGGCATTTACTATTTCTATTAACGATATTAATGAAACGTCTACCAATTTAACACTTTCTCAAAACACAGTTGACGAAAATGTAAGTGTCGGATTTACTATTGGTACATTTACTACAATTGATCCTGATGCTACAAATACATTTACCTATACATTCCATACGGATACTCCGGATGATTCTATTGATACATTTGAAATTGATGGTAATACATTAAAAACCAAAGCATTTTTAGACTATGAGACAAAGGTAACTTATACAATTAAAGTTACATCAAATGATGGAGTTAATGATATACATCGTGATTTTACTATTAGTATTGATGATGTTTATGAACCGGAACCTCAACCAGAACCTGAACCTGAACCTGAACCACAGCCTGAACCTGAACCAGAGCCACAGCCTGAACCAGAACCTGAACCAGAGCCTGAACCAGAGCCAGAACCTGAACCTGAACCTGAACCACAGCCTGAACCTGAACCAGAACCTGAACCAGAGAGTGTTCCTGTACAATGTTTAGATCAAACCATAAATAATCAGGTTTCAATGGTTAACCCGTATTTGTTTAACAATGTACCATATAATAATTTCGGTTATATAGGCGTAAACAATGGAATTTATAAATTAACTGGGATTACATCATCTCATCCGATCGGTTTTGTAATTAATAACAATTCATTATTTGAAATAATTTCAGGAAATCTATATGGAACGACGGAGATATGGGATGGCTCAGATGACATAAGCGTAAACCATTATACAGGGGATGTTGAATTTGAGGTAAAAGGCGATTTTGGTACAATCAGTTATCATTGTTACTGGCATGGATATATGGGGGGATATAATAGATTAAAGTATTCTGATACCTGTCCAATAAAAGAACCAGAGCCAGAACCTGAGCCTGAACCTGAGTCACAGCCTGAGCCTGAACCTGAGTCACAGCCTGAGCCAGAACCTGAGTCACAACCGGAACCAGAACCAGAACCACAACCGGAACCAGAACCACAACCGGAACCAGAACCTGAACCACAACCTGAACCAGAACCTGAGTCACAGCCTGAACCTGAACCAGAGTCACAGCCTGAACCTGAACCAGAACCACAACCTGAGCCTGAACCAGAACCACAACCTGAGCCTGAACCAGAACCTGAACCTGAGTCACAGCCGGAACCTGAACCTGAGTCACAGCCTGAGCCTGAACCAGAGCCAGAGTCACAACCGGAACCAGAACCTGAACCTGAACCTGAGTCACATCCTGAGCCAGAACCAGAGCCAGAACCAGAGCCAGAACCACAACCTGAACCTGAGCCTGAGCCTGAGCCTGAACCAGAACCACAGCCTGAGCCAGAACCTGAACCAGAACCAGAACCAGAATCTGAAGAACCATCGCCTGAACCAGAACCAGAACCAGAACCTGAACCTGAACCAGAACCACCAGCAACAATATATGTCCCGCAGTTCGATGTCACAGAAACAATTAATCGTGTAGGTAAATTTATAGGAATGCCAACTGTTGGTCCTTCAGATATAGATGCTACAGTAGAATGTCTATTGCCTATTGCTACAGCAAAAAGTATATTCAAATACAAAATAAGTAATGGAAATTATGAAGTAATTGAAGATTATACTGGTATATACGATAATAGTGCTAATTTACTTCCAACCAATTATGAAACAGATTATGATGAAATCAGCGAACCAAAAGCAAATATACAATTTTTACAAATGTTAGCTTTACAGATATTCGGTTCTAGTAGCGCATATAATTTATTTTCCAATGAAGCCGCATTAATTACATCATATAAGACTTCATTCATAACTGCTTCAGAAACTATAAATAATTATCCGTCATCTTCAGTAACATATACTACTGATCCATCTACAGATATTGGAACTGTAATTGACTCAAGTGGAGGATCTCTAACAGATGAACAAAAAATGACAGGCATGGTTGCTTTACATATTGTTTTATCCTTAGCGAATCAGTCGCCTGGACGATTTTACACGTTGCCTGTAAATGAAATAAATTCAGTTCCTTTCTTGGAAGGTGATATACTTCAGTTAGTGTTTACAATAAAATCAAATGCTAGTCAAAAAACAGCATCTGGATTAAATGCGGTTACAGTAAGTCAAAGAGTGCTCGTTAATGTTAAAATATCTTAGTATAATATCAAATATAATGTCAAATATAATGTCAAATATAATGTCAGCAATAATGCAAACATAATGTCAATAATAACGCAAAAATAATAAATATAATGTTATCATATAAAACACGATTCAATGTTTTAAATGATATTTATTTGAAATAAGTTCGGTAATATTTATCTCTTAGTCTAGGAATTGAGGTCATACCCCTTTCACGATTTGTTAGATCATTGATTGTTAAAAAAAACAGCAACAATTTATCTTTCATTTTATTTTTGCATATATGAATGAATCGTTTCATGCGTATTCTATAGTCAAGTAAGTCTATATTTGATGTTAACATGAAAATATAGTGACTCTTCTGTATTTTATATATCTTTCCACTTCTTACAAGTGAGCTATATCCATAGGTGCTTTCGAACACACAATTAATTTGGCTCATATATGTATTATATATTATTTACACAGTTATCATACGATGTAAACATCATATCTGACATACATTTATTATCTCCAGTATGTACACATTTTCTCACTCCTTGATCTTCACCTATATAACACCAATCACTTTTTTTCTGAATACTGCTATCAATGTCATCATTTTCTATATTGTTTTTCTTGGATTTTTGTTTATTATTGATTTCATTTTGCAAACTTTTATTTATCTTCATTTTTTTATCTAATACTGGTGCGGTAATTGTATCTGTAATAACTACATTTTTTTCTGCTAGATCGCGAGCTCCTACAGCTACAGTTTTACTTGAACTCCATAAGGAAGCTTTAAGTATTACTATAAATGGTTCAAATATAGTGTAAAATATATACATTAAAGGCATGATAAACTGTTCATATGTAAAATTTATAACAGTATCTATTACATCACCTAAACTACTAAACACCTCAATATTGTTATGTCGTAATGTAATTAAACCAATACTTATAACCAATATCATTGCTTGTGTCGATATTCCAAAAAAACTATATGGTATGTTCTGCGCGACAATAGAATCAGCGTATGAGTTTGATATACCTGATTTATTTGATCCTTTTTCAGAAGAAATTTTAGAAGATGATACTGGATTATATGTATTTGAGTTTTTTATTTGTGTATCTATATCAGTATTAAATCCTATATCTTTTGTTGTATCTATGGTTGTATCTATGGTTGTATCTTTTGTTGTATCTATAGTATCATCACTAGAATCATCCTTATTAATTGACGATATAATTTGACTAGCAAAGCTCATTTATTTTACATATATATTTTAATTTAATTCAAATAAATATAATAACTTGTCCAGCGTTCCTAATATCTCGTCGCGTACATTATATAAATCGCTATCTGTTACAGGATCCATTACACTATTTAAGCTAATTAAATATTCTTTAAATAAAACTATTTCTTTAATAAATGTTTTTTTACTATTTGCGCTATGCGTGGTGAAGACTATATTTTTTAATCGATCCTTTGTTTTTCCTAACATAATTTCAACAAACATATCTATATGTTTATGTAAGCTATGGTATAACTCGTCAGTAGCAATGTGTTGACTGTATGAATATGTACTCCAGTGATATAATTTGATGGTGTTCAACATTTCAAGAAATGTCTTTACAATAGTTGATCTTGAGGAATTTGTTAATTTTCGCTTTAATGTTTTGTTCTTGGTATTTTTAATTTTGATAGTCATATGTATTATCAATAGAAAAAAGATGATATGATATAAATAATAGTAAATTATATCATATATTTATTTTTGATATTAACCAATCGCCCATCTGAATGATAAATAATTTTGGCTATGTTCATTTAATATAGAACTACTCTCTTTGCTATTCGTTGCTAATTTCGCTTTATCGTTAAGTAGATTTGTATTAGCACCTTTGTTATATACATTTGCTATTTCGCGCGTACCAAGTGCATAATTATAGTACCATAAGTTTGATAAGTATCCCGCAAATCCACCGTCTTTTCCAATATATACATCATTATGATTCTGTTTTGGTAAACTCTGTAATTTAAAACGTTTTGTAAGAACTGAATTAAAGAATATATCAATTGTTTTCCCTTTACATCTTATCATTACATTCAACCATTTGTTCATAGGAATATTATCCACTTCGAATTTTTCAATAACATTTTCAAACGTGTTAAATACGAACATTAATTTATTATCATGTGGAGTCAAATATACTCCAGGTCCGTTAATAACATTATTAATCTCTCCATATAATTCTAAATCTTCAGAATTATTGTTCTGTGTATACATATTATCACCCTTCACAAATATGTTTTTAAGCTCTCCGCGTCTATAATCGAGATTATCTAAATATACCCAAAATGACCACGTGAATTCAATACCCTCGTCCTGATTGGATGATGGTAGAATTGTTTTCGAATTTGAATTATTTGGGTCCTGTGTTATTCTCATTTCAGAATCTTTTGCGTCTATCATACCATCTATTAAATGTGGGGAATTATGTGGTGATAATAAATAAGTGAAATATCCAACAACCATATTAAATATTATAATAAATATAACAATAAGTGCCAAAATGAATACGATATTGCTCATATAATCATTAGATTTCATAAATTCAATCCCTCTATCGCTTAAACTTCCACTTCTATCAATTCCATATATGTTTTGGGCCTCCATTATATATGATATGGAGAGAAAAATACTAAATTTAAATATAACAGAGCACAATTATTAAATTTTATGATCTCTAAAATACTGATTCACCATTCTTTGTAACGACAACATCTACATCGTATCCAAAGTTGAGGCTTAATATATTACTTTCATCCCATCCTTTTTTGTATATATTCCATGCGGTTTGTGGATCAATGGGTTGTTTCAAATAATTAAACTTTGAAGTGTATCCAGAAAAACCATTATTATTGGTAAGTGTAATACCATTGCTGGTAAATGACTGGCGAACATTTGACATCACGCATGTTTTAGCTAATTTACCGTTAATATAGATATCCATATTTTTGTTATTTAAACTGACAATAATATTTATCCATTTTTGAACAGGAATGTTGCTTATACCACATTCAAATGGGATAGTTGTCATCTCTGCATCTGATTGATCGTATGTAGATACTTTTACAGATAAATCATTTTGAGTAGGTGTAAAAAAAACTTCTAAACCTTCCTTCTCAAATATCATTTTTTTCGCTCCATAGTTATACGTCCAGTCTTTAATGTAAGTCCAAATAGAATATGAATGATTATATATATCTTCATCATTCTCGTAAATAGACATATCATTATTCGAAACAATAACAGGTATCTTTGCATCTAATATTCCAGTTACTCCGTCTGGACGTGTGACAACTTTCAATATAACGTATAGAATGACAACTACTAAAATAAAAATTAGAATCAAATTTATGTCCATTTAATATATAGTAATTTTATTTTTTATTTCATAAATAATAATGAAAAATATAATATTTAACAAATGTCATTATTATATTTATTTACGTTTTTAATTATAATTCAAATTCAAAGCCAAATTCAAAGCCAAATTCAAAGATTTTCCATCATTGTTTTTTTTCCATGACATGTTCTGCAATACGCCACTAAATTATCAACTTCATTGCTACCCCCATCTGCCAATCGTACAATATGATCTACCTCAAACCATGCTGGTAATTGTTCTCTACATTCTCCACATTTCCAATTTTGTTCAGATGCTACCCATTTTTTTTTAGTTTCACTTACAGACCTTTTACATGTAGATTTTCCCGAAGATATAATTTTTGTGGTTCTGCTAATATCATTATTATCACATGATGAAAGAATAGGACTTACTAAATTAATAGCTGTTTTATCAATAGGTAAATATTTAAGAAATGTAGATGCCTGTGATACTAGTTCTCGTGATTGTTGTGGATTTCTTTTAAAAAGTATATATATTGTAATTCCAATAAAGCCATATGCGGCCATTTGAATATATTTTTTATGCATTTTAAATATGTTTAAATAGTAATTATCATAGTAAGAGTTGGCAATAAAGAAGCCGGTGAATAATAGAATCCATAACTCTAACCTCATATATAATAATGCCTATATTTTTTTTACACAATCTCCATTCTTATTTCTTCTAGTCCCATTAGGGCACCGAGGTTTCCTTTTTCTTGTTTCAATTATGTTATTGGAAAGGCTATTAAGATATTTAACCTTAGCACTCCTTCTCATTGTGGATAATTTAGATAAATTATGTTTTCTTTGTTCCAATGTTCCGGGACGACGTAGTGTCTCGCATACACCAGTCTTTTTATGTCTTCTTGTCCCATTAGGGCATCTTTTATTTCGGACGTTTTTTGGTTTATCGTATTTTTTCATGAATGATTCTTCAGTATCTGTTGTTTTTGGTTGATGTATTAACAAATGTGATTTGATACTTGATAATCTAGTCGCCAATATTTTTGATGACGGGGGTGCAATAGTTGTCTTTGGTGGCGATTTGTATGTGGATTTTTGTATGGATTTGGTTAAATCGTCTGGTAAGATTATTTGTTGAATAGTTGACTTTGAAGGAGATTTGTAGGTGGATTTTTGTATGGATTTGGTTAAATCATCTGGTAAGATTATTTGTTGAATAGTTGACTTTGGAGGAGATTTATAGGTAGATTTTTGTATGGATTTGGTTAAATCACCAGGAGTAGGTCGTCGTGGCTCCATTATCATAAATTTATTTAACTCATTAAGATCGTGCGCGAGTTCCTGAATATTGATTCTAGAATCGTCACAATCTATCATATATTTATACAATACTGATGAAAGTTGTTTTCTAAACGCTATCGCTTGTACAGAGTTATCATACGTTGATTTTAAAAAATCAAAGTAACAACTCAATAGTCCCCAAATATCACAATTATATATGAAAACTTCATTTATGTATCCATTAATATCAAAAGATAGCTCACGATTATGTCTTATAAATTTATACACACAATTACTTATATACTTAAATATCATATCTTTTGGTTTTAAGTTAAGAGACAAATTATCAATTAATATTTTAAAATTATCTGTAACATAATCGTAATGTCCTCTACCGTATTCTTCTAAATAGTTAGGAAACTCCTTTTTTAGATATCCTTCTATTTTTGAAGGAGAAATACCCTTACCATTAAAATCCATTTCATCTAACATCCCGTTAATTTCCATCATATAAAAATTTGAAAATAATATATTTGAACAAGGTATATTAAATTGTATTGGTCTCCATTCCATTTCAGTAAAAAAATGGTCTGATGGTTTATCTTGTGTGGAAAATGATAGTCCCCAATCAATTATTCTACAATTTAAATCATTATCGATTAGAATGTTTTCAGCTTTAAGATCCGCGTGTAAAAGTTTTTCCTCATTTAATTTTGAAACTGCGTTAAGTAGTAATTCGATGATTTTATTATTAACAGTGATGAATGTGCTAGCGTTCGTCCCGACCAAAAGTCGCTTCTGGCCAAAGGTATTTTTACTTATATACTCTGAAATATCTACTCCACCTAAAGGCATATTAAGAATTGTATATCTGTTCAGTCCTTGTCGTGCTCCTATATGTTTCTTGCATGTTACATTATAATCTTCTAAGTCTTCGGTAGTTAGTTCGTCTGGCTTACACATCGATTCTGGAAGAAGTATATATTTTTCGATACCTGGTATTTTGTCCATTACAGATCTAATCTCTTTTGCCTCATTAAACTCTTCCTGCGCTGCTTTTTTGGTTAGTAATTTGCTAACTCCTGATGATCTTTTTTTTTTAGTTTTACATTTAAGTGCTGGGTAAAAAACGCATCCATATCCTCCGGATGCGATTGCTTTACCGCCTTTTACCATTATATATATATCAATATAATATATAACATAGCATTATTAAAAAGAGTAAAGTTACAGCGTACAGATACACTTTTTTCCATTTTGTGAAATGATTAACTACTTCTATCTCCTCTTTATATTTTTCATGATAATTACTCATTGCTTCTCCTAATGTAACTTCCGGTTTTCCTAAAATAACATTGATCCGATTATGTATAAAATGGACCCATCGTGTGAACATTTCGCGTGAATCTAAATATGGTGTAATAGGATACTTGTCTAGTAGTTTAGAAAATTTATTCCCTATATGTTCATCTGGTATAAACAATGGTAGGTTATGAATAAATTCATAATACTTTTTTTTTGTAATAGTATTTGGTTTTATAGGATACGAAACAGCTATAGTCATTAGAACAAACCAATACGAAGGTCCCCAAACACGAGCCTTTAACATTATACTATTAAGAATATTAAAAGTTTCGTGGTTTAACATATTAATGAAGAAGAATAATCAAATAAATAATCCATCAAATAATCCATCAAATAATCCATCAAATAATTCATCGAATAATTCATCGAATAATTCATCGAATCACAATAAATATTGTAATAATTGCGGAAAAATAGGTCACACTCAACATGAGTGTATACTACCCATTATTAGTATTGGTGTAATATTGTATAGGATTAAAGATAATCAGGTACAATATTTGCTTATTCGGCGAAAAGAGACCTTTGGTTATTGTGATTTCATGAAAAATAAAACGAAAAATATAAGTGAAACATTTTTGATGAATATAATTGATGAAATGACGGTAGATGAAAAAAATCACATTTTACAAAAATATGGCGATGATGAGGTTACAAAACATCTCGTTAGTAATAGTAAGACTGTATGGAATGAACCTGAATGGGGGTTTCCGAAAGGGCGTCGTAACTCTGGAGAAAAGGATTTAGACTGTGGGTTACGTGAATTCGAAGAAGAAACTGGATATAAGATTTCCCAAATTCAACTAGTTGATAATATAAATCCATATGAAGAGCTTTTCATAGGATCGAATTTAAAATCGTATAAGCAAAAATACTACTTAGCCTACACATCAAATAATGATGATATATTAGATAAATATCAAAAATCGGAAGTATCTAAAATAAATTGGTTTTCTTACGATGAATGTTTATCTACGATTAGGTCATATAATAGTGAAAAACGAAATATGATTAAAAATGTACATAAAACCATTGCAAATTATGAGTTAATTAAAATATAAAACTTATATCTCATAATATATATGGAGGATCAACCACATATATATTTAGATATAAATGAAGAAAACGAACAAAAAATACCCGATTCAACCACAATATACCCTTTATATTCTGATCCTGAATTCAATCTTAAAATATTAAATAAGAAAGAATTCAGCGAGATATATAATGAAAATAAATTATCATTGGCCGAATTAAATCAAATGGAAAATATAAATACTAATAGTTTTACCTTAAACTCTCAACAACTATTTGTAAGAAATTTTTTATCATTAAATACACCATATAATAATCTATTGCTCTACCATGGATTAGGTACTGGAAAAACATGTACATCAATAACTGTTGCGTTGGAAAAAATAAAATATATGATTCAGACCAATACCAAAAAAAAGGTGTATATAGTTGCTAATCCTAATGTACAAGATAATTTTAAAAAAGAATTATACTCTGAAGAAAAACTGGTGAATACGCATGGTGAATGGCGTCTTCTTACATGTGTCGGTAGTGAGTTATTATCATTGGTTAATCCTACAAATGAAAATTTAGATTCCGCAAAATTACTTTCAAAGCTAAAACTTTTTACAAACGAATGGTTTGAATTCATGGGATATACTAAATTATCTAATATTATAAATGATTCTATATCAAATAATATATTAATTGATACATTTGAAGAATCGTTAATAATTATAGACGAAATTCATAATATTCGTGTAAGTGATGATGCTAAGAATAAGCGTATAGCAGATAGCTTAGTCTCTTTAGTAAAACGATGCAAAGTACAGTTACTTCTTCTATCAGCAACACCAATGTTTAACAATTACAAAGAAATTATATGGTTGACCAATTTGATGAACATGAACGATAGAAGACCAATTACCTCAATACAAGAAATATTTGACTCTAGTGGAAATTTTCGTATTGATAAAGAAACTGGCGAAGAAGTAGGACTTCATAAGTTTGTGCGCAAAATCACCGGGTATGTATCATACGTACAAGGCGAAGATCCTGTAAATTTTCCATTCAGAATTTTCCCAACTGATTTTAATAATGAACGATCAATATTGAAACAACGTTATCCAACAATTCAATTTAATGGTTTAACAATATCAATTCCATTGAAACATATTGATGTATATACCATAGAATTAAATGATTATCAGGAAAATGTATACAATTTTATTTTGAAAAATATTAACCTATCACAAACAACAAATATAGAAAATTTAGGATATCAAACATTTCAGATACCTTTAAATATATTGAATATCTGTTATCCAAACAGTATGTATGATGATATACAGAATAATCCAGATACTAATTTTAATAAAACATCGTTTGTAGAAAATGTTGGAAAAGGGGGGTTAAAATCAATATTTGGTGATTTAACTAGTTTCCCATTTCAATATGATAAAGAATTTGAAAATACATATGGGAAGATTTTCACGATGAATAAGTTGAGAAATTATAGCGCTAAAATTCATGAAATTTGTGAATTGGTTGATGCGTCTGAAGGAATATCATTAATTTATTCCGAAAAGATTTACTCTGGGGTTTTACCAACCGCTATTGCTCTTGAAGAAATGGGATTTACGAGATATAATGGAAATAATTTACTAGGTAACAAAAAGAAATCGAAACTAAAATATGCTATGATCACAGGTAATTCTATATATTCACCAAACAACAAATTAGAAATAGAAGCATGTGTTAATAAAAATAATATCAATGGAGAAAATATCAAAGTTATAATCATTTCTCGTGCGGGTTCAGAAGGAATAGATTTAAAATATATGCGAAATATTCACATATTGGAACCATGGTATAATATGAATAGAAGCGAGCAGGTAATTGGGCGTGGTATTCGCAATAGAAGTCATATGATGCTTCCTATTGAAAAAAGAAACTGTTGTATCCATTTATATGGATCTGTTTTGAAGAATAAGCAGGAGAGTATTGATCTATATATATATAGATTAGCTGAGGATAAATCTATGAAGGTCGGTAAAATATCACGAGTATTAAAGGAAACGTCTGTTGACTGTATGTTAACAAAAAATGAAAATATTCGTTTTTTTGAAACCAATGTAAGTAGTTTACCGCAACAATTATCGAATAATAAAAATATTACATTTGATATTAATAAAAAGGCATTTTCTAGCGCATGTGATTACCTAGAAACGTGTAGCTATAGTTGTATGTTATATGACAAATCATATAAAAAAATTGAATTACACGGATCGAATGACTTATCAACATATAACAGTAATCATTTATCATTAAATGTAAATGATATTATTATCAGAATTAAGGATCTATTTAAAGAACGATATTATTATACGAAATTTGACATTATTAATCATGTATGTATCAACAAACAGTATTCTATCAATGTTATTGATTACGCATTAAAAGAAATAGTAGATAATAATTTAATCGTCGCATTCGATCGGTATAATAGAAAAGGGACAATAATACACATAAACGATCTATATTTATTCCAACCTTCTGAAATTAATAATAAATTCATACCCTTGGAAGATCGTATGAGACCTATCGGTTTCAAAAATGATGATATATTAATCAAATTTAATAATTCAGCGAATATTGTTAAAGACGCGGTCAAAGAGGATAGTTCTAATGATATTCCTAATAAATTTATTAAGGGTGTCATTAAAAATATTAGAAATATGAAAGACATTATAGACGGAATTCATGGTAAAATAGATACCAATGTTGATGAGAATGTTGGTAATGCCACTAATAAGGCCACCAAGGCTGTTGTTAAGGCTAACATGGATCCTGCTGCTAAGGCGGACAAGGATGCTGAGAAGGCTCGCGCCAAGGCCGTCAAGGATGCTGAGAAGGCTCGCGTCAAGGCCGTCAAGGATGCTGAGAAGGCTCGCGTCAAGGCGGACAATGCTGATGAGAAGGATCGTGTCAAGGCAGCCAAGGCTGCTGAGAAGGCGGTCAATGCTGCTGAGAAGGCTCAGGTCAAGGCGAATAAGGCGGCTGAAAAGGCAACCAAGGCTGCTGAGAATAAATTACATCTCGACAACAATATACATAAAAAGAAATTGGAATTGAAACGAAAAAAAGAAGGGAATATATTAAATAGGGTCGTAGATGATAATGCCGGTGATAATAATGATGATTTTGCCGAAGAATCGTCACAAAAAGGAGGTAAATTTAGTGATAAATATAATATTACGAAAAAACAATATATATCTTCTTCGATTGAAATGATATTTGATAATCTATCTATCCCTAATAAAAAGAAACTTATAATTGAATTATATGATAATAAATCTATAAAGTATGATGAAAAGGAAGAAGACGACGACTATAAATCAACAGAAATTATTACCGAATTTAACAACTTCATAAAAGCGAATATTATGGAAAATGAGTTTGATATGATGGCATTTATCTTAGGATACGATGATAATCGTATTATTTTCATTGTCAAACAACAGGAAGATTGGATCGATGGAAGTACCGCCTATTTAGCCTTATTTACATCAAATATACGTACAAAAGCGGAAAAATACCAGAATACAAGTATCTTTTACAAATACATAGGATTAAATATATATTATAACGAAAAAGTTATATTTAAAATAAAGGATAATACAAACCATAGTATTCATAATAGTGGAGCGAGATGTAATCAACTTAAAAAATCATATATTAAAGATGTATTAGGTGATATATTCGATGGAAGTGGCGACATAGATAGATTGGTCAAAAAAAAAATAGCAGAGATATGCGACTTTATTCAATTTATGTTGATATATCTGACTCAGGTAAATAAATCTGATAAAATATGGTTTTTGAATTCACTAGAAACCGCAAAAATTAAATATGCTGGAATTTTTAAAGTAAGTAAAATTAACTAAACGAACATTTATAATAAAATTGAATAAAGTAATAAACATTATATAACTATATATATAATGCTTAGTGAAGAAAAAAACGACGGGAATGTTAATGAAAATGTATCGGCGAACAATACTAAAACCATTCAGGAAACAAATATTGGAAGTTCATTAACATCATCATTGGAAGATGTTACACATACACCGGACGCTATATTCAATCCAGGAACGCCCGATTTTTCACCTCCTTCCCCAATTGATGAACAGGCATTGCCTACTATATTCAATCCAGGAACTCCAGACTTTTCACCACCAAATGCTAATGAAATACTACCTGAGGAAGAAGAATTGAATAATAAGAAAAAACAATTAGATATCTTAAAACAAACGTATGTTGATGTCGCAAAGAAAAAAATTAATAAGCAAAAAAATATATTTAATCCTGTGATAGACACAGAAAAGGTGATAATTATGATTAATAAGGTTGATAAGAATGTACAAACGCTGATTCATAACACTTTAAAAAGCAAATTAGAATCAAAATGCAATCGCCACGGGTTAATTAAAGAAGACAGTATTCAAATTATTAATATATCATCCGCATCTGTTAAAGGTAATGTAGCAGAGTTTTACGTTACATACCAAGGACTTGCGTGTAATCCAGTTGAAGGAATGATTGTAGAGGCAAATATTGTTAACATTACAAAAGCCGGAATACGTGCGGAATTGGTTAATTTTAATAAGTCGCCAATTATAATATTTATAGCACGTGATCACAATAATAACAACAATTATTTTAATAACTTACGTGAAAAAAATACGATTAATGTAAAAATAGTTGGAGTTCGTTATGAAATGAATGACGTGTTTGTATCAGTTATTGGCGAACTTTATAACTTTCATTAAATACTGAACGATTTACATATGCCAAATGTTTTACGATGCCATTTACTAATTCCGTATTGCTTAATTCCATTTATATGCTTTTGAGCTCCATAACCCTTATTTGTATGTATACTATATTTTTCTTTTAATTCTGGATTTAAATCACATAGTTCTTCAATATACCGATCTCTTTCCACTTTAGCTATGATTGAAGCGGCGGCAATAGACGCATACATATTATCACCATTTTCAACACAAACATGATTAATTTTTACGATTTTATTTTTCAATATTTTTGAATACGGCATAAAATAATTGCCATCGACTAATAATAAAATATTTGAGTCGTCTTTATAACATTCCTCTAAAATGTTATTTATATTTTTATGCATACTCCATTGTGTCGCTTTTAAAATGTTTATTCTATCAATGGTCTCTTCATCTTCAAACATTACACTCCAAAACAATGATTTTTCTTTAATGTATTCCGCAACCTTTGCTATTTTCTTCTTTGAATGAAATTTTTTACTATCTTTAATCAACGAAAAATCAAAATTGTCTTTAGGCAGTATTACTGCCGCTGAATATACTCTACCGAATAACGGGCCTCTACCAACCTCATCAATTCCTATTTCCAATAGATTTTCATCACTGGAGTAATATTTATTCAGCGAGGTCATTAGTAATATTTATGATATAGTTTTTATTATATAAAAACTATTTTTTATATAAGTGATACTTTTTTTATATCAATAATATATAATGCCAATGACAACTAAATCAGGATTATTACTATTAATCATTTTACTAACATTTTTCTTAGTGGTTTATTGTTTCAAAAAAAGTGAAGGTATGTGTTCTATCGAAAAGGCGATGGATGACAACGATATTACAATATTCTATGGATCATTTGGAGCGGTTGGTGTGAAAACAGCATCCACCGGAGATAAGATTATTGTATCCGTAAAGAAAAATGAACAAGTACCAGATAATACTACATTTTCTTTATATGGCGAGAATGGAGAATCAATAATAATTCATAAAGGAGAGGATGAAGTATATCTCATTGTTAATGATGATTCGTTACATAACAAAGAATCGCCAATTAATGATACCACTCTAACTTATTACGGCAGGAACGGGTCTGTCATAGTAACAACATCAATTGACGGAAGCATGACTATTGATAATTATAATGTAAAGTATAATCATGACGAAACGAGTATAAATACGTTTTATGGTCCAAATGGTGTAAGGGTTGATATAATCAGAACTCCTGACGGTCAATTAAATATTGCCAATGGTAATAGCAAAAATAATATTAATATTAGCAAAAACCCATTGAATGATTATGTACGTAAGACGGAAATGTTTCCCATGATTTCATCCCCAACATGTCAATCAATCGATTCATGCGAACATGTTGATTCAACATGTAATAAGGAGTCAGATAAAGAGTCAAAATCAAATGATTCTACTACATCCGATAACGAAAAAAACAATATGGCCAAAAGAGACGAACTTATATTAAAAGACAACAGCGGAAATGTAGCTGTTAGAAATATGCAAGGAAATACTGTATCAGCTAAACCGGGATCTCAAAATAAGATTGGAAAGTACCTTGGAGATAATTCAATCACATCAGAACCTTTACCTATGTTAAATAATTTTTCTTCTTTTTAAATTAATACAATTATACGAAAATATGATAAGTTAAATATCATATAATATTTTTTTTAAATGTTAAAAAAAATATTAGTAGTCTTTATGAACGATACTACATTTTACATGTATACTGGATTTTCAGGAATTTTATATTCCTTATACGCAGCATCAAGATATTATAGCTTAAGCGGAATAAGATTAATTTCATCGGAATCAGCTAAAGAAAAAATAAAAAGAGGCATAATTACACAGATTATTGATGTCAGATCTGACCTTGAATGGAAAATTGGACACTATTCATTAGCTGCTCATATACCTGTTACTACAATTTCACTTAAAACACTACAAAATAATAATATTTTCTTCAATGATGGAATTCTAGTTTACTGCAATACTGGTCAAAGAGCTAGATACGCTAGTGAGATCATAGCGAAATTAGGATACAAAAAGGTTTATTATATAGATGGTAAATATTCATCGTTGGTATAATTTATATATTAGTTATGACTAATGTTTCGTTCTCTTTTTAGTGCGCGTAATTTTTTTACTTTTGAGTTTACTTTTGAGTTTACTTTTGCGCGACTTTTTCTGTCGGGTTTTCTGTCGGGTTTTCTGTCGGGTTTTCTGTCGTTTTAAAGCTTTTTTTACAAATCCGCCATTCATACCTATATGTTTCAACACCCATTGTTCAATACCGTCGGCTGACCGTATACTATCATAATTACTCACAACATTTCCATTTTTTAAAGCTATGTACGGTACACCCATTATATCATCTTTATCTTTCAAATCCACATTGCTCAATGTACTCACATCTATTTTTGCTAAAATAAGATTATTTAATGATTTATGTTTAATTTTGTTCTTAAATTCTTCCCATACAGGAGCAAATTGACTACACGCACCGCATGAAGGACTATGAACCACATATAATATCATGCTTGTATCGTCATTCAATTCACGATTAAGTTGCACAATACTTGGATCCGAACTTGTATGTATATCAAACGCAGGTGTCATTATTATATATATGAATAATATATTATTTTATGAATAATATATTATTTTATACATATATATATATATAAACATGAGTAATCTATGTAGTAGAAGAGTGGTATTATTAGGAACTGTGATTGTTACATTAGTTGTTTCAATTATCTACATATATAATGTACGAATCGAAGGAATGAAGGTAAAATATGATTGTCCAACATCTTTAGAACAAACTAATGACGGACTATTTAAACTTTCTTATAAGAATAATAAAAAACCGCCAAATTATTATTATAATTTGGACGAATATATAAATTTGATTGATTTTCAAAAAGAAAAGAATATGGGTTGTCCTGTATTATCTTTGAATTCGAATAATTCAAACTTAACACCCGCTGTTGTAGAGCAAAATTACGATGATGAAGACATTAATAAATTGATGGACGCGAATATATCAGGAGATGGATATAATACAAATCAGTATCCTGGATTTGATCCAACTAATTTATATATTGGCATGAAAACACCATTAGATTTATTACATGACACTGAATTAAACAATGACGTAAGTGCTAATCCTATGGACAGCAATTGGGGTGGAAATTCGTATACAAGCGAGTTAGTGGAAAGTGGATTCTATAAATCAAATAGTCGTTAAATATAAATGATTTCTTACCACTATATGTAATTAAAATACTTCAAAACGACTATTTTCTGGATATTATGTCATTATACAAATCATTCAATAGCAACTCATCATTTTCATTTTCACTTTCACTTTCTTCGTCATAGTTATCATCATCTACGTCATCTTCATCATCATCTACATCATCATCATCATCTACGTCATCTACGTCATCATCATCTACGTCTTCATCATCTACGTCTTCATTATCTACGTCTTCATTATCTACGTCATCATCATCTACGTCTTCATCATATGATACCGTCGGATGTGCAGAAGGTACAATATTGTTTATTTCATTTTCTACAGGCCTTTCAGTTGTATTTGACGATGTGTATCTAAAACTGAATCTAGGAGTAGAGTAATTTCGTATATCATATCTACACATCGGACATCTTACATTATTACAAAACCATCGTCTTAAATCAGGTTCTGTGAAAATATGCCCACAATGTAAAATCATAATAACGTGCGACATTTCGTTAAATTCTGATAAAGTAATAGGACAAATAGTATTTACCGGACGAATAATATCCCCGTATCTTACACATCTCGTGGCGGTTTGAACCTGATGTTCGCTTGGAGCTATTACAACTGGTTCAAATAGCGCATTTATAGAATCATTTATAATGTTATCAAATCCGTCCATTAATGAGTCCATTTGATTATTATCTGACGTGACATCTGACGTGACATCTACAGGATTATTTGTATTAATATGTATATTTGCACGTTGATTTGAAGTAGATGTTATATTTTCTGACGTGTTCATACCAGTCGGTGTTAGATAATTTAGTATTGGTGTACGCGCATATGTACGTAAGTTATCATGTATTGTATGATTTGGTCTACGTATTACTGAATTTGTTCGCCTATTTCCAGCATATCCATGTAAAAGGTAGTTCCCGTCATTAACATTATTAGTATTGTTACTAATATTGTTACTAATATTGTTACTAATATTGTTAGGTTCTCTAATGGGTCCTGAATTAATTTCATTTCTTATTTCATTTCTTAATTCATTACGTGTTTGAACTCCGGATGAATTTAAATTTATGGGATGTGGTCTATATTCAGTACTGCGTCTTGGTGTATTACGTGATCTATCTATATTATTAGTACGATTTGTAGTAGTAGGGATAGTAGTAGTAGTAGGGAATCTATTTGTTTGTATACGTGTAAGTTCGCTGTCAATTAAACCTACAAAAGAATTTTCTATGGCGTTGTTTCTTGCACTGATTTCGTTAACGATGCGCAACAATACATTATTATTATTTACTATTAATGAATTATATATATTTAACATTGTAGTTACATTGTTAAAATCGTTACTTCTATTGGAATCGTTAGTAGAACCGTTAGTAAAGTGGTTATTACGATTAGCATTAAGATTATTAGAATTATTATTATTGTTGTAATTAGAATTATTATTATTGTTGTAATTATTATTATAATTATTGTTGTAATTATTGCTATTATCGGACATATACATATATATATAAGATATTTAAGACATTTAAACTTTAATTATTTGATAATAAGTTTAGAAATAAAATTATACTATGTATATGGAGAAATATGTATATGCTACAAATGGTTTATCGGGAATAAAAAATATAGGAAATACATGTTATATGAATTCATGTCTTCAAATTCTTGCTCATACATACGAGATGCATGACGAAGTAAGAAAATTAACAAATATTAGAAATACAAATTCATTATTCATTGAATGGATAAAATTAAATAATCAACTATGGAAATCCAATACTACTATAACACCAACATCTTTTCATAATGAGCTACAGACGATAGCCAGAAAAACAAACAATAATTTTGTTGGTTACAATCAGAATGATGCCTCAGAGTTTCTGATTTTTATAATGGATATATTTCACGAAACATGTAAATTAAATGTAGATATGAAAATAAAAGGATCAGCTTTAAATAAGCTCGATGAAATTGCCATAAAATGTTATGAACAATTTGTCTTGTATCATAAAGAAAATTATTCGTTAATAGTAAAACTGTTCTATTATATGTCAGTGACCAATAATATATGTATATCAGATGGTCGTTTAATATCACAATCATTTCAGTCAAATTTTATGCTAGATTTACCAATTCCGAATAAACACAATATCAATATATACGATTGTTTAAATTTACATTTTCAAGATACCTCGCTGTTAAAAGAAAATGGAATTAGAGACGAAAAAACAAATATACAACATGATGTTGTTCAGAAAACATCATTATGGAATGCGCCACCTATTCTAATTATATGTTTCAAACGATTTACATATGACGGGAGGAAAAATAATAAAATGATTAATTTTCCGATTGATAAATTAGATATTCAGAAATATGTATCTGGATACAAAACCAATAATATGTATGAATTATATGGTATATGTAACCATTCGGGAGTCGCTGATGGCGGACATTATACATCATATGTTAAAACATATACCAATGATTGGTATTTATTTAATGATACAAGTGTTACTTTAGTTCAAAGAAAAAATATATCAGAAACAATAATTACAAGTAAGGCTTATTGTTTATTTTATAGAAATAAAAATTAACTTTGTATATATATATATTATATGGAGGTTTCAGTAAATTCAGAAATCTTATCAACACTCAATAACAGTATAAAATCACTTATGTCTAATCCTGAAATATTTGCTATTATAATCGCAGTAGTAATAGCATTTATTTCTAAGATGTATTTAGGAAGTAGTGACTTTAAAAGCTTTAATCAAACCTTAGGCGAAACAATTTTGTACACTTTTCTAGCATTTATTATCATATCTAATTCCGTAAAGTATTTGTTTGGAATTGAAATCGTTACCACAATTTCAGATATCTTGACTAATAATCCCCTAATTGAAATTGATATATTAAAAGAAAGTGACATAAAAAATGATTCATTAGTTAGAAAAGAAAAGAAAGTTAAATTTTCAGATAAAAATGAAGTATTTCATATTAAAGGAAATAATTTTCAATATAAGGATGCTACACCAGTATGTAAAGCATATGGTGCTAAATTAGCAACATACGACCAAGTTGAAAATGCCTACAATAACGGTGCCGAATTTTGCGAATATGGATGGTCGGATGATCAATTAGCATTATTTCCAACTCAGAAGAAAACATGGAATGACATGCAGAAAGGCAAGAGCAAAGTGGTAAATACATGTGGTAGACCAGGCGTTAATGGCGGATATATAGAAAATCCAAACGTAAGATTTGGAGTTAATTGTTACGGTGTAAAACCTGACATATCTAAAAAAGAGAAGTGTATGATGACCTCTACTGGATTTTATGAAAATCCAGAAGCAAAAGTAGAAACAGCAAGAACTAATTATTGGGAGTCACGATTATCAGAACTTATAGTGAGTCCATTTAATGAGAATAAATGGAATAAAATGTAGATGATATTTAGATGATATTTTCTTTTAACCAGATTCTCGACTCTTTTTCGTTTTTATTATCAATGCCTCTTAAATTTACGTTATTTAAGTGAATAGAATTCAATATTTTCATATGTGTACTTAGTGTATTTTCACTCATTATTAACTCGCATTCATCTATTTTATTAACCAATATCTGAGGCAATTCAATTTGAAGTATTCGTACTGGATATGTATCATTAGGCAATCTGCTTAATTGATATATAAGTTTTCGAATAATATTTAGATTCAAATTATTTGTTTTTTTTTTCTCAGCAACAATATATTTATATTCATTCACGGAGTTTACGATTTTAGGTTTAATAATTAATACATTATCATACAAAGACATTAAAATATATATGATTTCTTTGGTTATATAATTATTCAATCGTTTAATTTTTATAATTAAGTTGCCTGATTCTTTTTGAAACACAATTGCCAATAGCAAATTTTTAATAATATCTTTTATATCGTCGTAATTAATACAAATTAGATCAATTGAATTGTTATATTTTGATATAACTCTATTTATACTGGAAGTATTACTACTATTCAATTGTTCATAACCAATGTAACTCGGTATAGTGCTGTTAGATATGTCATTTTTTTCTGACATATATATATATCTATCTTTTCCTTTTCGTAGTTGAAATAGAGCATCTAAATAATCGTGAGTATTTGACATATGTAATGATACTATGTGTTGTTTCTCAAATATTTTGCTAATTTTGTTAATTTCAATAAATGCGAAATATGTTTTCGGATGATATATTTCATCTGGTATTTTAATATTTAAAAGGTCTGTAAATGAATGCATCGTTTTTATTTCATCATACAATGATGTATTTGTTTTGCTAATGAATGTATTCAACATTTGTTCGAGGAAAGAATCATCATGGATCATTGTTTTATGTAGTGATGTCAAATTCATTAAATCAATTATATTGGTATTATTATATTTGAATAATTTTGGTAATGTATAATATGTCATGTTAGAATATTATGACATATTATATTTATGTTTTATTTGACGCATATGTTACTAACAAGTCCATCAAATTTAAATTTATTTGTAATGTAGGTGTATTCATCATGATTATGACATGTGTATAAGAAAACTAATTTATTACGATTATGTAAAAAAGTATATAGTTTATTATCAAAGCATTCCCAATGAAAAGCAAAAAAAGTATATTTATTTAAAAGGAATTCTAGTTCATATACATTAAATTTATTTGACGTTATTAATCCTACATTAATAGCAGGTAATTTATTCTGAATAATATCCAAATGGTTCATGTTAAAACTGGCAAAGAATATTAATTCCATATTGATTTCTTTATTAATATTCAAAAAATAATTACATAAGTAATCTACTGTATCATCATTCCCTTTTATATCAATATATGTTTTGATAATATTTGTATTGATATTTTTAAAATAGAAATCTAACGTAATTATTCCATATTTGTTGTACAGTGTATGTAGATCATAATCGTTAACATTAATCCCATCTATTAATGTATCATGAAAAATAACTAATTCGCCGGATTTACAAATATTTATATCCAGTTCAATCATATCAAATCCTGAACGAATCGCTTCGCGGAAGCTTTCTTCGGAATTATCAACATACTTATCAGAGTATCCTCTATGAGCTATTAACATAAGTTTATTATATATTAAAAAATATACAATAAAATTCATTTCATATATCGTGCTGTTATTATTTGTGGTTATTATTATTTATCGGATGATTCAATTATGGATGATTCATCAGGTTCTTGCGAAAATGTCATTATATTGACGTCTCCTGTATATTTTCGTATTTTCTTATATATGAAATATCTATTTAAAAACGATATCTCTTTTTCATTATTTGTCATATCAAGCGTGGTGCCTATTTTTGATTTATTGTATGTTTTATCCGTTATATGAATTTGTGAAATATGTTTGTATAATTCTGAAAATAATCCATTACTTGATACTAATCCCATGGTCTTTATTTCATCGTCGGGAACTAAAACAAACCCGTATGTATTCATTAGATCGTTAAAGTAATCGTAATTAACAAGATATTCTCTAAACGTCTTATTTATGGACTCCTGGTAGACATCAATTGGATAACCCAAACAACTACCGTCATTATTGAACTCATCGCGATCATATTGTTTATTTACTTCCCACATAATTTTACCCTTATCATCCCTCAGAATTTTACCGTCGCCTTTCTTGTAATCCTGTAAAATGTCAAATAATAGTTTACCGTCATATGACGTACCTATAAAATACCCTCCCAATTTGGTGCACTCAATTACATTTGATATAAAGTTTTCTAGTGTATATTTATTTTCAAAGAAGTAATGTAGTGCAAATTGACATGACGTTATTTGAAACCCATCTTTACCTACACCATAATTTTTAAATAGATTATAACCCATTTTCATCTTATCCTGCGAACCTTTCCCAAATACCGCATCATTAATGACTCTATATTTATCATCTATTAACGCGTCTCCCGATCGGATATTCTTACTACTATCTCCACACGAGAATATCATTTCAGGTATTTTATCATTACGCATAGCATAATTTAAGAAGCGTGCGCATGCTCCGTCTTTTTTATTTTCTATATTATCGCGTGATATATCTATGCCGTAAACAAACCCCAATTCAGATTGAATCCATTTTGGCATATCTCCGCCTTTACCAACAGCAAAATCCATTAGCGTATCGTCTTTGTGAGAAATAGAATTAATCAAAAGATTTTTAACAACGAGATTATGAAAATCACGCAATGATCGTGTAGATGTACTAGTAGACTTTCTATTATAGTAGACATCATCATCAGCACATTCAGGAATATTTAGTCCAGACGTTATCATTTGTTCTGTTGTAGGATTATGAATAGTATTCCAATTATTGTTAGCTGTAACATAATCGTTTCCGAAATTATTATGTCCCTCACGATATTGTTGCGTTTTATCATATCTCACGCGTAACGGCTTCCATTGAAAATGTTCGCGCTTATCGTCTAATCTATAGCTGAATTCAACAATAGTGTTGTCATTAATAAGTTCATTTTCCTCAGTCAATAGTTGTAATTGACCATTACTGTCGTATGATAATTCCAAATTACATATATACGCTTTATCGTCATATGGATTTGTTGGTATAAAAGGTACCGCCTTATATGTAGTTACCTCCTGTTCTTTTTTCTTTCTTTCAGATATATTTTGATACATCTTTCTATTATAATTTAACACATCGTTTAACGGATCAGTATACCCTCCTGAAAATCCGCAATATAAATGGAGTGTTTTGTATGGAGTCGTAGATGGTCCATTTACTATATTTTGTACAGTCTCTTTTCCGTTTTCTTTTTTTATTTTAATGAGGAAATCAATTGTGTTATACGCAGGCGGTTTCCACTTGAATGATTTATCCCATGTTATTCTTTTATTCACCTTAGGTATTGTCTTATCAGATGGCGTGAATATAAGTCCGTCAATAGTGTATTCAAATAATTCATTCTTATCTTTTTGAAGTATAAAATCACAATTTTGAAATATATCCTTTCCTTCGTCTGTATAAAATCGTTTACATTCCAGTCTAAATGCGTTCGGATTGATATTATTACCAGGACTCATTTTAATGGACTTTGTCACTTTTTCCAATAATGGCAATCTGCCTACTTTTTTTCCTTCTTTTGTGGTTACAAACACTTCACTGCGCTTGTCGATATTACTGAGCATATAAATATCAAAAGCAGCAAATAAATTAATGAATTTCCCCTGTTTATCATACTTAATATGTTCGCCATCTAAAATACTATTGAAAATATCTTTCACTTTTGTATGCATTCCTGTATACTGTACATTTATCTGGGTATCGATCATATATATGGTACCTTTAGAGTCAATGAAAAGAAGCTTTCTAGTTCCATCTGCTTTTTCAGTCACTGTATAATTATTTCGTATATTTATGTCATTTCCGAATGCGGTTTCTTGTAAATTTGCTAGTTGCAGTGTCACAGATGAATAACCGATAAAATCTTTTGGTTTAACATTATCAAATGTATTGTCGATACCAAATAATTCTAAATAACTCTTTTTGACGCTATTTATTTCTTTATACGATATAGGATATTTTGAATCTTGTAATCCACAAAGTATATATTTGATAAGGACTCTTAATTTTGATGTAATCTGAGTGATTTCTAGATTAGTTACTTTGTCATTGTCTATTTCTATTTCTATTTCATATTGTAACTTATTCGTTATAACTCCAGATCGCTTCATATTATAGCCTAATTTCTTACTAGAACGAACTATGCTCATATGACATTTGAATGGAAAGTCAGGATGCGTATATTCTATTCTGTTTATATACCGGTAAAATTTTGATATGTTATTGTAATTGTCAGTAAGATTACTTTTAATTGTTACATCATCCTTTGCTATATCTTCCTCCAATTGAAATGAAACACGAAACGCAAAATCGTGATTGTCAACCGTTTTGTAATTTTGACCATTTTTCTTTGGATAATACTTTTTAGTTATATTAACATATTCAGGAGACTTTTCAATTAAATTTAAAATATTTTCATTTCTACAATAGTTTTGTATAACATGCTCTCCAAGTAATTCAATTCTCATATTTTCTAGTTTCTTATCAGATTTATCAACATTTATTCTTAGCATATTTGATCCATTGGGATCAGCTGTCATAAATCCACATCCTCGCAATTTTGAGATTACATTTTCAAAATTGTGTTTAGAAATTTGAACAGAGCTTTTTGTAGCAAATTTTACTTCACATTCTTTCAATGTATTTTTATCAGAAACCTTGTAATTTATATATTCGCTAACTAAATTATCTATTGTTGATGATGACTGTCTATCTTGAGACATTATATATTATACAACATTTATTTTTAATATATATTCAATTTTATATTAAAAATAAAAACATATATTTACGATTCAAAGAAGTTATTTATTTTACTTGATATGGACAGATATAAGTCACGCTTATTTAGTTTTTTTCCATGAATATCGTCCAATGGTACATCCAGTTTTTTTGCTATATCTATTAACTCATCAACTTTAAACGACCCTACTGACAATATTGGTTTGTCGTAATTGGCAATTTCAAATCTATTCATTTCATAATTTTTTAACTCGTCCGTATTTATTTTTTCACATCCATATAGTCCATTAATTATATGAATGATATACACTTCACTAGCATCATCTGAAATAATTTTATGAAACATATTGTTTTTTATAATCACAAAACTGATGTTATAAATAATACATAACAACTCAAATGTCTTGAATGAAATAAACGCATTAGAAAGCAATTCATTAATATTGTCATTAATTTTACGAAGTTTAAATTCCTTGAAAATTGATTTTTTGCTTTTCATTACATCCACTAATTTTATTTTTTCGTCTATCTCTACAGAATATGAATTGGAACCAACCATATTATATTCAACATAACCACTGTTAATGTAATAAAAAATCCAAAACAATTTATCGTCCTGGTATGGAATAAATACTGACTTTGCTACAGTTTCAGATTTATATTCTTTTACTTTAGGCACCACTTTTACATCATCTATATAACGTGTAAACTTAGATATATTTTTACACGTTAGCATGTATGGTTTTAAATTATCTAATGTATATTCTGACATATATTAGATATTGGAATTTTATGTCTATATTGTTTTTAAAAATATTAGTTTCTAATGATCCTCTAATGATCCTCTAATGATCCTCTAATGATCCTCTAATGATCCTCTAATCAAATATATCCGAAAATAGATATTTGAAATTCATTAATGATTTGTCTTTATTGTCTGGGTCAACTTCAATATTCATCTCAACAATATCTAACGCGACTACAAATTCATTTTTCATTATCAAATCTAATAACTCCTTTGCTGCTTCAATTTCTAAACCATTGGGTACCGGTGTTCCTGTAGTAGATATATATTTTGGATCAATAGCATCAACGTCAAATGAAATATGTACAGGCGATTTATTAATAAATAATGATAATTGGTCATAAACAGCTTTTGGATTTTTATTTACATCTTTCGATAATGTATATTTAATATTATGTTTTTCAATGGTTTCTGTTTCAAACTGGTCTAAGTCTCTGATTCCAACATAATATAGATTTTTAAATGGTAAATGATTCCAAATATACGGAAATAACGGATTTGTATCCATACCGGTTAAAAAAGCTAACGGCATACCATGATAATTTTTCGTTTTTGATGATTCATAAGTATTAATATCCGCATGTGCATCAATCCATATGAATTTCACATCTTTATATTTATTTAATGAGGCAGCGCCAGAAGGTATAGCAATCGAATGATCGCCTCCAATGTTTATAGATTTTCTATGCGGATGTATAACATTATACAGGTCCAAGAGTTTTACATAAATGTTATCCGTACAATATTTCATTAATGGTTTATTAATGATATAAGTTGGTTTAATAAAACTAGATATAAACCCTGGAAAATTCTTAACCCCTTTTTTTAATTGACCACACGATGATGGCAATAGTACTATATTTTTTAACATATATATAATTATACAATTATAATAATAATATTATTATTATTATTATTATTATTATTATTATTATTATTATTATTATTATTATTATTATTATTATTATTATTATTATTATTATTATTATTATTATTATTATTATTATTATTATTATTATTATTATTATTATTATTATACTCTTAATATATAATTTATATCCGTATTATATAATGGGTAAAGAGTTTGAATTAAAAATAATCAATCCCGATATAGAAGTATTCAAAAAAACATTGAAAGAAAATAATGCGTCTTTGAAGCATTCAAAACAATATATGCACAGACATGTATTTCATCATCCAGACCCAACAGTGGATGGATTCATTAGACTTCGGAACGAAGGGGAGAACAATGTAACCCTTACATGTAAAATATTTAATCAATCAAAATTTCCTTTGGAATATGAAATAAAGATGGATGGAGATTATGAAAGCGGTTTAGAATTTCTAACGAAGTCGGGACTAAAACTAAAGTCATTTCAGGAAACAGCTAGGGAAAAATGGACACATCCTTTAGCCAAAGAGATTGTGTTTGATACATGGCCTGGAATTCCAGAGTTTATAGAAGTAGATTGTGAATCAGAAGAACATTTAAAGGAACTTATTCAAATATTGAATATAGATAAAAATAGTATACGCTATGATGGTGTAGATAGTTTATACGAAGAACTATATAAAATACCAAAAAGCAAATTTAACGGGATGCCCTCACTTACCTTCGATAATTTTAACTCTGAAATTCGTGGAGGAAAAAAGGTAAAAAAACATACTGTTTCGAATAAACGAAAAAGAAGTAAAACGTATAAAAAAACCAAACGTTAAATCGGTGATAATAAATATACAATTTACATGACATTGTATATTTATAGGTTTAAATTTAAGTTTCCATGGATACTAATTCCTCTTCATTATGGTAACTATTAGCTTTAAAAAATTTGTTTTTCAAATCGCCTTTTTCGCGCTCTACGTTTTTTAATTGTAATTCTTGTTCATCAACATATTCCATGTAATTAATAATTTTGTCAATGATACCTCCATCTAACTCGCTCATATTAATAAAAGTTCCGTAATTATTCTCATTCAATTCAATATTATGATCCATAAGTATTTTAAGAACTTCTATTTGATGAAATTTGGACAATTTTTCAACTGATTTCCTGATAGGTTCTAATTGATTTACACTCCTCATTATATTATATATATAATATAATTTTCTATGTTATTTAATGTCATTTAAATGTTTTCAAATGTTTTCAAATGTTTTCAAGTAAATAATGCACCATATATAAACAAATTGTAATTTATCAACAAATTAGGATGAACATACATCACATACCTCATCATCTGCGTTATCTATAGTAGTGGCATCAGGATCAATTGTAAACTGCTGTGCTTGATGTTTTGCTTTTCTTCGCAGGTAATACATTCCCGTCTTTAGACCTTTTTCCCACGCATAAAAATGCATAGATGTGAGTGCTTTATACGTAGGTGTTTCCATCCATAAATTTAAACTTTGGCTTTGACAAATATATGCACCTCTATCAGCAGACATATCAATAACACATTTCATAGGAATTTCCCATACAATCTTATATTTTTCTTTAATTTTATCAGGAATTTCATCAATACCAGCAACACTCCCTTTATTGGCAATAATCTTATTTTTAATGGTATCATTCCAAATTCCTAGGGTTATTAATTCATGCTGTAGATGTTTATTTACAATCATAAATTCCCCGGCAAGTGTACGCCTACTATATATATTACTAGTAAATGGCTCAAAACATTCATTGTTTCCTAGAATTTGGGAGGTGGATGCTGTTGGCATGGGTGCGAGTAATAGAGAATTACGCACGCCGTGTAATTTGACCGACTCTTTTAGCTTATTCCAATCATATCTATTAGAAGGTATAATACCCCATAAATCAAATTGCAATATTCCTTTACTCGTAGGCGAGTCACTGAAACTGGAGTAACTACCTAAATAATCAGAGGAAAGATTATTCAACTCTTCGCTCAACGGCATTAATCTGTTCCATTCTTCCTCGGATAAAATATTGTTATCCGCTATTTCGTACGGAACTATGCCTTCATTTTCTATGTTCATGCGTTGTGAATATAAATCATGAATTGAACTCATAATAGGTTGTCTAGAAATTGCCAACTCATTAGACATTTCTAATGCACCGTGATATATTGTTTCAAATATACATTTATTTATTTCCCGAGATTGTTCACAATCAAATGGAAGATCCATTAGGGCAAATGTATCTGCTAACCCCTGTACACCAATACCGATAGGTCGATGTTTAAGATTACTTAGCTTTGTTTTTTCAGTTGGATAGAAATTGGTATCAATGATTTTATTTAGATTCTCAGTTACGATTTTAGAAACGGTATGTAATTGTTCATAATCGAATGTACCATCTTTATTTACAAAAGAGGATAGTGCTATACTTGCCAAATTACATACGGCAGTTTCTTTACCATCTGAATATTCCATAATCTCTGTACATAAATTTGAACTTTTGATAGTGCCTAGGTTTTTCTGGTTAGACTTCTTGTTTGCGGCATCTTTATATAACAAATACGGTGTACCGGTTTCCATCTGACTATCTAATATTTTCAACCATAAATCGCGCGCTTTCACTGTTTTCTTTCCTCTATTTTCAACTTCATATTTCATATATAATGCGTCAAATTCCTCGCCATAAACATCCGATAAACCAGGACATTCATCAGGACATAATAAAGTCCAATCTTCGTTATTTTTAACACGTCTCATAAATAAATCTGGAATCCATATTGCATAAAATAAATCCCGCGCCTTCAACTCTTCATCTCCCTGATTTTTCCTGAGCTCTAAAAACTCTGAAATGTCGCCATGCCATGGTTCAATATATATAGCGAAGCTACCGTTTCTCTTTCCACCTCCTTGATCAACATATCTGGCTGTATTATTAAATACACGTAACATAGGAACAATTCCATTTGATGTTCCATTGGTCCCTCTGATGTGCGAACCTTTAGCACGAACGTCATGAATATGTAAACCAATGCCTCCCGCATATTTTGAAATGTTGGCGCAATCTTTTAATGTGTTGTAAATTCCCTCAATACTATCTGATTCCATTCCCATTAAAAAACATGAGCTCATTTGATTTCGTGTTGATCCAGCATTAAACAATGTTGGCGTGGCATGAGTAAAATACTTACAGGACATTAAATTGTATGTTTTCTTGATTTTTTCAAAATCTCTTCCATGAATCGCAATAGCAACACGCATCCACATATACTGTGGTCTCTCCACTAATTCGCCGCGAATTCTATGTAAGTACGCACGTTCTAATGTTTTAAAACCAAAATAGTCGATTAAATAGTCACGATTATGATCTATTACATTTTCAATATCTGATATGTTATACATAACATTTTGGTAATAGGTTTCGCTAACAAGAGGGATTTTTTTACCATGAATATCACATAAATTTAATAATTTCTCAGTTGCTGTTCTGAATGAATCTGTTGTATTCTTATGATGATTTGAAATAATAATTCTACTCGCTAGAGAAGCATAATCCATATGATGTGTACTTTGTGATGCACAGTGTTCAGCAGTCAATTCATCTATTTTTCTCGTGTCAATATTATCATACAATTGATCTATAATTTTCATGACAAGCATTGAATAATTGATTGAAATATTGGCTTCAGCACCAATTTTCTTTACTCTATGTAAAATTTTATCAAATGATACTTCTTCTTTTACTCCACTACGTTTGGTTACTTTCATTTCATTACTTTCCATTATTTATATTATGTGGATTAATTTTATATTGTTTTTATATGTGAAATAATATATAAGTACTTCCGTATTATATAAGCATATGAAAAAATATTATGATATCCTTGGACTTTCACTAAACGCCGATGAGAATGATATTAAAAAGGCATATAAAAAAATGGCTCTTAAATGGCATCCTGATAAAAATAATGATAGTAAAGAATCACAGGATAAGTTTAAAGAAATTTCAGAAGCTTACGATATATTAACACAAAAGCAACCTATGCAACCAAATATGAGACAATTTACTGGTCAACGTAATGTGTTTCATAATCCTAACGATTTGTTTGCGGCACTATTTGCACATGGATCATTCTCCGGATTTAATGCGTTTCCCATAAATGGTAATGTACCACAATTTGGTGGTATGCAACAACGTGCGCAATCAAACACTGCTGGAATGAAAACCACTCAAATTAGAACAATATTTGAAGGTGATAAAAAAATAGAGATTATAACAGAACGTACTAATAATCAGGTAACAACTAAAAGAATCGTTACTAATTTAAAAACAGGTGAAAAAACACAAATGTAATATATAACTTTTTGCAAAAAACATGAATTTATTCTTGAAAAAAATAGGTAAACTTCTACTTTCGATTTTATTTTTCATCCGAAAATATCATTTTTTTTCAAAAAAGTTGCTTCTTACCATTATGATGTAAATTCAAAATCTATAAAAAAATATTGTTACCATAACTTTTTTATAGATTTTTTTAAAAACTATTTAGACGCTTTTTTTGTTAGTATTATATACTAACAGATGACTAACGAAAACGCGTCAAAACGCGTAGAATCTTATTCATGCGAATATTGTGATTATGTATGTAGCAAGAGTTATGACTGGTATAGACATGTATCTACACGTAAACATAAAATACTAACAAATACTAACAAAAACGCGTCAAAACGCGTCAAAAAATATGACTGCATCTGTGGAAAGACTTATAAACATGCATCTTCTCTATGTAATCATCGAAAAAAATGTAAATATGATGAAAATAATATTTCTATTGATTCTACTATGAATTCTACTATGAATTCTACTATGAATTCTACTATGAATTCTACTATGAATTCTACTATGAATTCTACTATGAATTCTACTATGAATTCTACTATTGATTCTACCGATAAATCACAATGTATGAATAGTATTGTAGAGAATGAAGATATTAGTTATAAAGAAATGTTTTTAGAGTTGATGAAAAAAAACAGTGAAATTACCAATATAATGATAGAACAACATAAAACAATTCAAACCATGGTACCTAATATAAATAAATCCAAAACAACTACTAACAATACTACTAATAATAATTTTAATATTAATATTTTCCTGAATGAACAATGCAAAGATGCGTTAAATATGACAGAATTCATAGAATCTATTCAACTAAGTGTAGAGGACCTCACAAATATAGGAGAACTAGGACAGACTAAAGGCATGTCTAATATATTAATTGATAAATTGAATAGTTTGGATATCTTTAAACGACCAATACATTGTAGTGATATAAAAAAGGAGACTATATATATAAAAGATCAGGATAAATGGTCCGAGGATACTGGACAAAAACCAAAATTAAAGCATGCGCTAGATGAAATTGTTAATAAAAGTATGTATGCTATCCCATGCATTACAGAAGATCCAGATACGATAGTAAAAACAATGTCCGAAGTATTAAAAGACCCTAGAGAAGATAAAAAAATAATATCACGAATTGTAAAAGGAATATGCCTGTAATGTTATCTAAAATGAATTACCATCATTAGTAATATTATTTTTAGCGGAATCTGATAATGTAATATGACATTTATTTTCTGTAGAAATGCTATTTTTTCTGGGACGTCTCTTAGGAGCTCTATGTTCATACCCATTTACTCTTTCATCTTTGATAATTGTCCACATGTTCTCAAGTATATGTAGTGCTGAAGAGAACCATTGTTTATTTCTAAGTACTAATATACAACTAATTTCGTCAACCTTCCAATAAATAGTTTTCATAAATAACAGATCCTGATGTTTGTTGAATTGATCAGATTCCCACTCATTATAATCATGATGGATTTCCTTACAATAGTATTCATAAACAGGTTTGTTATTATTATAAAATAATAACATTTTACCTTTATAATTTCCGTTTGAAGTATATTCACCGTTTCCATCATTTATATATTCTTCTAGAGAATCATATTCTTTAAATCTGGTCTCAAGAAAGTCACATTCATTTAAATTGCATACTTCCATTTGTAATTGCATTTGAATCCAATACTCTTTCTTTGGATTTTGCTTGATTTCGCGGTTTACGATATTTTTAATTTCCAACATCCTACCATATCTCGGATTACCCAGCTTTATATTTATTCCATCTGGCGAGGCACCAATAAAAGAATAGTTATGATGTCTTATACATCCAAATTCACCAATCTGCGTATTGTAAATATGTTCATACAACATTGTAGATAATGGTTCATATTTTTGACCCCAATGTAATGTAGTTTCAGTATTTATATACACGGTTTGTGAAGCATCTGGAGACTTACATGGACAACATTTCTCGTATACCAGACTATTATATAAACTCTGTGTATCAAATGCTTTCCAGGCACTACTTGCTGTGATAATACCATGTCTAAATTCATACCATTCTTTGGTTCTTTGGTCAGGTTGAATACATGTTTGGACAAAATTGATTTTATCAGTGAGTCTTTCAATATTATGTTCAGTATTATTCCTAATAAATGTGGTGTTATAATGTCGCTTAGGAATATACTTGTTATAAATAAGGTTGATTGCACGATTGATAATGATTTCAGGCATCATTAGATATTCATACAATTCTTCATCCACGTTGTAGGAATTCTCTATTGTTGAAAATAAGAGATTATGTAAATTTTCATGAAACACTTCTTCAAAATTTTCAGAAGACATATGAAGTATATTGTCTTCTATGTATTCAGTAGCCATGTCGTATATATAATTTAGTATATTATGGTTATCGCGTTTAATCTCATATTCTACATTAACCATTTTCTCATATTTTTCAATAGATAGCGTTAATTTATTATCATGATGATCATCAAAATTATTGATATCATCGTGATGTATTTGGGTGTCAATATGTGTGTGGTCATTAATTTCCATATCGGTATTATATATAATGTGTATTAATCTTTATTATCAATTTTAATCTTTTTCTTTTTAGTATTATGAGATTTGTTTTTAGGTAAGCTTCTGCTAGTAGAAGTTCTTTTATCATTTCTGACTAAAAACTTATTATTTACATATAGCAATGAAGGGATGGAAACAATTACCTGATTTTCAATATCATATATTACGTCTTTAATTTTCTGTAGTTTATTATATTCCAATGCTGTTGTTAGAGCATCTTTTAATAATGGTTTATCAGAAGACGAACATTCATAATTATCACAAAAAAATAGTATTTTAGATAACTTATTACTTTTATCTAATTTATTCCAGGTTGACTTATTATTGGTATGTATTTCCTCGTTCAATATTGTCTCTATTTCAGTCATTGTATGTGTATTAAATGTTGTAGTTGGATTATTAGAATGTACATAGCCAATATTTGTAGATGGCTTTGCTGGCGTATCTGGTGTAGTATCTGGTGTAGTATCTGGTGTAGTAGATGATGTATTATCTGGTGTAGTATCGGATGATTCGGTATTTATAATATTCTGTAGCATTTAATATAGTATGATGTAATAGACTTAACTCCTTTTTTAATATAAGTATTAGATTACAATACATTGTCTTAATTGTATTCATCACAATAATCGTCTGATTTAAAATGTATAAATCCTGTAAGTATGTACCTAGTACCGGATACTGTTTTGACACCAGCATGTTTATTCTGACCGGAAAATACGAGACAATCACCAGTTTTAAGCTTTATTACCTTATCTAACTCAGGAAAGTAAGTACCTCCTCCTTCGAATGAATCATTCAACGCAATGACAAAGCTAAATTCGCTACCATCAACATGCTCATCAAGTTTATACTGTTTTGATTTTTTGTTTTGATATTTTGCAACAAATAATTCATTAATACCCAGCTCATATGAGTTTACATTATATAATCTCTCTATTTCTGTAAACACATGGCGATGAACATAATTGCTAATATAGTTATACGTGTTCCAATGGTTTGTTATTTTGTTATCGGTAGTAGGATAATTGTCATGTCTTGTAGTTGTCCATCCGTGTATTTTTGCATAGTCTTCTGATTCCTGGATAATAGATTTACAAAGTGACTCTGATATCATGTTTTTTATGACAGTATATTTTTTATTTTTATTTTTTAAATACAACATATCACATACCTTTTTATTTTCATGAAATTTTTCTATTGTTTTTTTATTTAATATAACAACTACCATAAAAATAACAGCAAATAATATTGATATAGTGATGCTATAGATATTCAATCGTTTTTTGTAATGAGTATATAAAACTAAAGTAGCAATTAGTAAAACAAAACATAATATCATGGGCATAAAGTTCATATATATATATATTAATATAACATTATAATAAATATGACAAAAAAGGAAATAAATATAAGCGGAACACATAATCGGTACTTGATTAAAAAAACAGATAAACAAACCGATGAATGTATTCTAAAAAAAAGCAATATATGTATTGATAGTGAACTCTTTTGTGTAGAGTCTCAGATAGACTTATTAAATAATATTGATCCAATAATTCAAAAACAATTGCATGATATTATAAAGATTAAACTATCTTCATATCAACAACAGGATAAGCTTAAGAATAGATTCAATAAAGAATTATTTGTAACTCTGTCAGAAGTGTTAGAATATATACGAAACTTAGATGGTAAATGTAGTTACTGTGGTGATGCGATATTGATAATGTATAAAAATAAGCGCGATAAAAAGCAATGGACACTTGATAGAATCGATAACAGCATTGGACATAACACTAATAATTTAGTAATATCATGCTTGGAATGCAATATTCAAAAACGCGATAGGAATCACGAACAGTTTTTGTTCTCAAAAAATATGAAAATAGATAAATTATCCTAGAGAACAATAGAAGTTGTCTATAAATATACTTAAATATTAAGCAAAACATTAACCTATATATTATGTCCTACTCAACACAAAATAGTCTGCTGTTACATAATCTGCTACAGTTTTATAATGATAAAGTTACATATTTGGATTACATGTTAAATATAATTAATGGAGAGTCTAAGATATCTCTTAGAATAGTTGATTGGTTTGCAACCAATTATGCGAAAAAACATTACACCGTATATGATACCGATAATAGTACAGCCAGATTTAAAGTCTATAATGACTATAAACTGAAATTAAAAGCATATTCTAAGAAACGTTTTGATCCTTTCTGTAGATGGGAGCGCATATGTATACCATATAAAGACGGGAATTCTATACAGACTACTATAGGACAATTAAACTTTTTTAAATGGGCTATTGAAAATGGAGTGTTAGATTACATTGAGAAAAACTATGAAACAATTGAAAATGATATGAATTGTAGAAATAGTAATTCAAAGAAGAATGAAAGATCTATATCTGACAATAAAACTAGAAAGAAGAGAGAAGAATTATCACTACTTGCATCAAAATCAATTAAACGTGAAGATGTAGAAATAACAATGAGTTTTTCATAAATTATATTTCGTACAATTGATACATACTATTTTATCATAAAATACTATGGGAGGCATTCAGTCTATAAATAAAATATCATTTCAAGACATGTTATATTGTGTTAGAAATAACGAAGTTATCATTTCTGTAATTAATGATACTGATTCGTGTTTAATACAAGGTACGTTATCATTTCAACATGAAGAACAAAAAATCAACACGTTGTATACTAATGGAGAATTTCAAAAACCATTAATTATATATGGTTACAACGCATGCGACGATAATATAGCAATAAAATATAAACAATTAGTTGAACTCGGTTTTAAAAAGGTATATGTATACCCTGGAGGTATATTTGAATGGTTGCTGCTCCAAGATGTATACACGAACAATAATTTTAAAACAACTAAAATAGAATTAAACATGTTAAAGTATAGACCTAAGAATGTTTTCCATTAAAATTGAATCTAAAAATATATATATTGATATTATTAACAATAATATGAATTTATCTCAACGCAAATTGAATAAATCGGAATGGAATTCTGTGGAAATTCCAGTATCATTACAGGAAAAGAATGTAATTAATATGATAGTTCAAGGATATCATGATTTAAATTATACTTTTAATGAAACATTGTCACTTATGGGATATTTGAAAATTGAGTATTCTGAAGTAAATGAAAACTATATATACAGTGTATATCTAGAAGACAAAATAAAAAAAATAAATAAAAAATATGAGATCGACTACAATAATCGTGTATCGATTGATAGAAAAAAAATAAATAAAATCAATATCATGAGAATAGATAATAATAGTAAGGATATATTAAAAAAGGAAACGGATGATATCTACGAATTCAAACTATTAGACTTTGTTAGTAAATTACTCAAATATAAACATTCGTCAAACTATAAATGGTGTGTATATTTCTATACACTATGTAGGTTGATTAAATATGATATATATAATGTAAATAAACAATGTATACATTTCATTAAATATATTTTGGATCTATACATGAATGAAGTGGAGATAACAGCTATTATAGCAAAGGGTAAAGAATTTATTGAATGTAATGAAAACCTCTTGAAATATGCTCCAAATAAGTTATATACTCATCAAAAAGATATATTTACTATATTTCGGAAGACCGAAGTCAGACGCAGTTCTAACCTCGTACTGTATATGGCTCCAACAGCCACAGGAAAAACATTAACGCCTATTGCGTTATCAGAAAACCATCGTATAATATTTGTTTGTGCAGCAAGACACGTAGGCGTAGCTTTAGCAAAATCCGCAATTTCAGTAGGTAAAAAAATTGCGTTTGCGTTTGGTTGTGATACGGCAGATGATATACGATTACATTATTATGCCGCAAAAACATATGAAAAACATAGAAGAACTGGTGGAATTTTCAAAGTTGATAATAGCGACGGTATAAATGTTGAAATTATGATATGTGATATCAAATCTTACTTATGTGCTATGCGATATATGATGTCATTTAATGATGAATTAAATCAAACGAATAATGATATGATTATGTTTTGGGACGAACCTACAATCACATTAGATTACGAATCTCATGAATGTCATGAATATATATCAAAAAACTGGCAGGAAAATGAGATACCTAATATTGTATTGTCGTCAGCAACCCTTCCTGATGAAATAGAAATTGGAGATACTATTTCTGGGTTTAAGATGAACTTTGAAAATTCTATTATACATAAAATTAGCAGTTCGGAATGCAAAAAAAGTATACAATTGACAAATACATCAGGAGAAGTAATTCTCCCTCATCTGGTGTATAAAAATTATGATGATTTACAGAAATGTATACATCATTGTATACATAATCGTACAATTTTCAGATATCTAGATCTACATTATATTTGTATCTTTATCGTTTTGTTAAATGAAGACGATAAATACACGATTATTCCTGAATTACAAATTCGCGATTATTTTGAATCTATTTATGATATTGATATGGAGAGCATCAAGGAATACTATTTCAAATTGCTTCAAAGCATACCTGTGGACAGTTGGGACTATATTTACACAAAATTCAAAACTATGAACAATATTGCCATTGAAAAAAATAAATATTACAAGGACATTAGTAATGGAATGAACATTACCACATGTGATGCGTTTACATTGACTGATGGTCCAACCATATTTATAGCAGATAATGTAGAAAAGATTGCAAAGTACTGTATTCAGCAATCTAAGATTCCCCAGCATGAAATTTCCAAAATTAACAATGACATACAATTTAATAATAAGATTAATCACGAAATCATTAAAATAACTAAAACATTAGAAGATATAATTCAAAAAGACATAGATGCTGGTAACGAGAAAAAGTTACAAAAAGATTCTCCTGAGACAAAACAACTGCGTAATAAATTAAACGAATTAAATAAAATATACAAGGAAATATCAATCGATAAAATATACGTACCGAATAGTCTTTCACATTTACATAAATGGTGTGACGAATCCATCAAAAATGGATTTTCTTCAAATATAACCAACATTGATGTACAACGAATTATGGAATTGCCTAATATTGAAGATATTTGGAAATTATTGTTATTGATGGGTATTGGTTTATTTTCAAAAGATAAACCAATTGAATATACTGAAATTGTAAAAGAGTTTGCGGATAATCAAAAACTTTATCTTATAATTGCGAATGGTGATTATATATATGGAACAAATTATCAGTTCTGCCATGCCTTTATTGGTCGCGATTTATCAAATATAACACAGGAAAAAATAATCCAAGCAATGGGAAGAGTAGGTAGAAATAAGTTACAGCAAACTTATTCCATTCGTTTGCGAAACGATGATCTAGTGAATAAGATACTAGTGAAAGAAGAAAATAAAATAGAGGTATACAATATGAATAAACTATTCACATGCGGAGAATAATTATATTTGACAGTTTAATTAAATATGTTCAATATAGAATATACTACATGTAATCCTCCAATTAGTACAAAACGTGTAGGATGTTTATACATTAATTCTGTGTAATTTATGCATGGTGGTTGTAAATACTTTATATCATTTGTCTCATCAAATTGTTCATTATATTGTTCATTATATTGTTCACTATATTGTTCACTATATTGTTCCTCTGCCGTATCACAATTAATATCTACAAATTGTCCCCAATCATTTATTTTATCATACCAAATAGTCGCGTCACCATTAATATCTACAAATTGTCCCCAATCATTTATAGTGTTATTATACATAATATATTTATTAATACATAATAAAAATAACTATATTATTTATTAATCATATTATTTTTACCATAACGTTTTCTGTTTTTTTGCTTTGTATAGGTTATAGTGAACGCTTATAGGATTTAGATATTGAGTAATATAAAAAAGAATGAATGCGTATAAAATATACCTTAAATAAGGTGTTGTTTTATATTTGGCTTTATAGAATAGATAACTCATATAGAATACCATAACGATAACTATTAACTGTACTAATATGAATAATAATGTAAATATTGTACTACATCTCTTGCCAACGTCTTTATCTTCATGTAAGAATTGAAAAATTACATTTCCGTCGTTCCCGTTGGGTTCGAAATAATACTCATAGAAGGGTTTCGCATTAAATAAATACATCAATATATCAACTATGTATTGAGGATACAAGTATAATATTGGAAATCGCGTGAAACATTTAAACGAATAATAAGGAGTAAAATTCAAAGTTTTTCTCTCTATATGGTCTGCTCTGTTGCTATCGTAGACAGTATTAATAAGATCTACTATATTTGTATTGTCTGTACTTTGAATATATGCGCCTCCTCGTGCAAGTCTCAATCCAGCCTCAATAATAATATTGTTTCTATACTGAACATTCACTACACCGCTGTATCCAATTAAATATTCGTTTACCCAATCTTTAATGTTGGCAGGAGCTTTGTTATTAGGAGAAATAAACTTATATTGTTCAGTATAACCATTTTGCTCATCCGAATATAAATAAGTGATCTCATATATAATGTTACCATTCAAAAGAACGTAATCGGTCATATTTTCCGTTCCCTCTATAAATTCAGACCACATCATTTCCTTAATATGTTGATATTTTTGAACTTGATTAAACGATGATATTTTGAAGCAATTTTTACTGCTAGCGCTTTTATGTCCCCATCGCGGTTTAATAAATATAGGATATGTAATATTTGAATCTTTCGTTATTGATTCTAATTTTCCGCATGTCATATTTTGGGACTGCATAATCCATAATTTGTCATATACAAAATTATATTTTGGGTATAAATTGAAAGCCCGTTTATCAAACATGGGTAGTCTTGTTGTGAATGAATTTTCAAAAGAATCTGTATATGGATTAAAAAATCCCATTAAATTACACCATGCATCGTCATATGCTAACATTTTCCTATATAGCTCTTCCATGTAATTTATCAAGAAAATAAATTAAATAAAGTATTTTATTCATTTTCTAATGTTTTTGTTAAATACCAGGCTTATTAGCTAGCAAATAACTTAATTGGAGTAGGCAAGGCCACCCATGCCACTCATGACACGAAGGACATTGTAGTTGGTGGCGTACACACGTACCTTAGCGGTGTTGGTGGTGGCAACGGTGGCATTGGAGAGCACAAGTTGAAGAGTGGCGTTATCAATGCGGGAGAAATTGCAGCTACCGGAAGGTTGGTGTTCCTCGGGGCGAAGAGCGAAGGAGTACACATTGATGCCGGTATCGGGGCTGCGGGTGTGGTGTTGGAAAGGTTGTACAACATCAAAGTAAGAACCCTCACGTTCAGAGAAGCGATCTTGGCCGTTGAGCTGTAATTTAGCTACAACGACGGGGTTAGAGCCCCAGCAATGCATGTCAAGGGCAGTCTCGGCAAGAACAAATGTACCGGCATCAGAGACAGCAGAGTCAAGCGCGGTTCCAGTTCCGGGACCAGCGCCAGCATCCGCAGTCTCGAAAAGACCACCGGATACGACGGAGGCAAGAGCGGCAGCAGAACCGAAAGTGCGGTAAGAGTTGGGAAGAGCATCAACCGCATCAGTGTAATTGAAAGGTTGGGCACCAAGGGTAGAGTTGAGCATTTGCCCACCGGTGAAGGAGGCACAGTAATCTACGTTGGCATCAGGTTGGACAACCCATACAAGTTCTTTACAGGGGTGGTTAAAGTTAAGTTTGATTTTGTTGGATGAGGAACCGACAGATTCATCGCCAGTGAATTGGAGTTGCTCGATAAGGTACTCGTGGGGGTTTTGGGCCATTCTGCGACGTTCATCGGTATCAAGGAAGATATAATCAACGTAAAGAGAGGCAGCTACGAGGGAAGAGTTATAGACGGAGGCGTCTTTAACATCACCATCAGCAGCGCCTAAAGCAGTGACAGCCCATAAGCACTCATCAAGGGGGCGAAGGTCAAGGTTGATTTTGACTTCGTGGTATTGAAGAGCGATAAGGGGGAGCGCGAGTCCAGGGTTGCGGCAAAACCAGAATTGAAGGGGAATGTAAAGGGTGGTTTCAGGAAGAGATTTGCGGGGAGCGCAAACATTCACGGGGGCATCGTTACCACAGGGGGTGGCAATATCAGCGAATTCAGGATCAGTGATGTAAGTTAATCCTACGGTGTTACCAATCATCTTGTAGTAACCGGTTTTCTGGTTCTCAGGAAGAGTAAGTTGGGTCCAGATGTGCATCCAGTCACCGTATTGACGGTCAATGCGTTGACCACCAATTTCTACCTCAACTTGGGAGATAAGTTGATGGCCGGGGAAATCTAACCAACGGGCGTATTTGCCAGCACCGCCAGCAACCTCAGGGAGAGTTACTTGAAGGTAAGTTTTGCTGGCAAGATCACCGTTGCGGCTCACTGTGCAGGTAACACGGCGGCCGAAATCGGCTTGACCGTTGAAGGTTTGTTCAATGGATTCCATGGAAAAGTTAGTGTATCTGCGGTAAGTAACCTTCCAGAAAGTAATTTGAGGATTACCGGTAAGGTAAACGTCTTGTGCGCCATAAGCTACGAGTTGCATTAATCCGCCACCCATTTTATAATATTGCTAAAGATAAAAATTTTTTTAGTTTTAATTTAATTGTAATTAAAATTAAAAACGTATGTTGGACATTTTGTTTGAAAGTCGTATTATATCCTATAAAGTCGTATTATACCATTTAATTATCACATTGTGAAATAGGATTTCAATATTATTGTACCTATATTATTGTACCTATATCTCACTTAATATGTAAGTGTTTTTCTATAAAGTGTGATAAATATGATTCCTGAAATACCTCTTTCTTTCCTTCATGTTTTTTTCTAAAGATGTAATAATTACTCATTTTTTTTACTGTCCATCCATCTTCTATTGCGTTATATAGAAAATCTTTTTTACATTTCATAAATTTTTCGCTAGCATTTTTATCCATTAGATTAAATCCATAAAATAAATATATTAAATAAACTATATGTTATTTAAATATATATAACTAAATAATCTATGCCCTCATTTAAACCGAAATGTGATAAAAAGCTAAAGTTTAATACTGCGCCAGTAACATTAGATGATAAACATCAACAACATTTAGAAATGTTTCACAACAATAAAACTTCCAAAGTACCTTCCCTAAAGGATAAGATAAAGGCGCTAAAAGAACAAATTAAACATACTAAAAATATTGAACAAAAATTAGAAATCGGTGATAAAATTACGGAGTATAAAGAAGAAATAAAAGGATTTGAAAGAAAAGAAAAGGAGTATTTGCTTAATAATTCCAACATAATTTTTGATTATTTTGAAGACAAAAAAAATATTTGCGTAGACAACAATGTTAAAAGTAAAAAGTTAAATTTATTTTTTAAAGTCGAAGATAAAGGTTCTCCAAAAGCGAAGGAAATTTCTAATAATAATGTTAACAAATATTTGTCCAATATAGATCACAAATATTTAGTCTTTGAAAAAAGTAAGGATTCCTGTTGCACTATATGTAATATAGGCGAACTTATATATTCTGAAACCGATGGACTCATGATATGCAATGAATGTCATAACTGCGAAATATTGTTGATTGATAATGATAAACCTTCTTTTAAAGAACCTCCTAAAGAAATATGTTTTTATGCTTATAAGCGAATAAACCATTTCAGAGAAATATTAGCTCAATTCCAAGCAAAAGAAACAACACAAATTCCTCCCAAGGTCATTGAGGATCTACAATATCAAATTAAAAAAGAGAGAATACAATTATCTCAATTAACAAATGGTAAGACGAAAGAGATTCTAAAAAAGCTAGGATATAATAAATATTATGAACATATACCATTCATTAAAGATATGATCGGAATAAAACCTCCTAATATGAGTCCCGAGTTAGAAGAAACCCTATGTAACTTATTTACTGAAATTCAGGAACCTTATGCAAAGTACTGTCCTGACGATCGTGTTAATTTTCTCAATTACTATTATACAATATATAAATTATGTGAATTATTGGATCAAAAACAATTTTTACCATATTTTCCAATGCTAAAAGATAGGGAAAAACGGATTGAACAGGATGAGATTTGGAAACAAATATGTAATGAATTAAATTGGGCTTTTATACCAACAATATAGGGTTGGTATAGGGTTGATATAGGGTTGGTATAAAAGATTGAAATGACTTAAATAATTTGTTCCATTTTTAATTATCACATGTGTAATATAACAATGAAAGTAACAAATACGGATTTACTCAAGAATAGATATAAATATTCTATTGATATTCTAGAACAGAATATTGTGGAAAATCATCTTGATGAAAAAATACTTTTGGCAACACAAAAATTAACTCCAGAGTTTTGTGTCAAATACATATTAGATTTAGATATTGAAGGAGGTGGAGAAGAGTCGTATATATTTGACGTGTGTTACATATTAGGGTTTCAAAAACATATTACAGAAAAAGAATTAATTGATTTAATATCTACTTAAAAATTTAAATAGAAATTGAACGATTTTTAAAGTGGAATTTATTTATGCTTCTTGGATTTATTGTTTTTTCTTTTGTATTGTTTTTTGTATTGTTTTGCGCCCATTCGGTGCTTTCTAGTTGTACGTAATACCTTCTTCTTTCTTTTACCTCCTATATAATCAGGATGATATGGATCTGTAAATTCTCCATACATATCTCCTATTATCTTCAAATATTTTTCACCTTCATCATTTACATCTATTATATATAGTTTTACTCCATACTGATTATTACTGTTTAATTTTACAGTATCATTCACATTATATTTGATTAAAATATCTTCTTCTTCTTGTTCGGTGATAAATTCTCCATATACATCATGGTGATTTGATGCCGCACCGCCAGTATATGCTTTTTTCGTCTTTACTCTAATATATTTTCTTCTCTTTGTGCGTCCACCACGAACAATTTTGTTTGGGACAGATGGAAGCATACCTGTCTCGTAAGCAACGTCAAAGTTATCTTTTTGGTTTTTTAGTTTTCTGAAACGATGTACAAATTCTGATTGCTTTATAATATCAGCATTTTTTTGTGATACCTGTTCATTTCTATTCTGTAAATATGTTTTGGCTACATTTAATATTCTATTTTTCTCTGAGTTTGCGTATTGAGATGAAGCAATGGTTCTATTTAACTTGCGCTCTTTATCTACTTCCATCTTGTATGAAGGAAACGTTTTTGCGTGCGCATCATATAAGTGCGTTAACGTAGCGTTATCCATATTGTTAATTTCTTCTACTGTATAACGAGTATTAGCGATCAAAAAATCTTTATATCGTTTATTATCAACTGTTTTGAAATAGTTTGTTTTGTGTTTAATAATGTTTTTATGAGTTGAATCATTTTTCGTTTTATTACCTTTAAATAAAGATTTTAAGATGGATGACATATTATATATTCATAAAATAATATATAATATAAAAATGGTGCAATTGTAATTATTGTTTATATATACCGCACCATCCTTTTTCCTTTTTTCTTTTTTTTCACACATGTTTAAATTTCATTATGAATACAATATCAAATGCTTTGAGTTTATTATTTTTAAAAATTGGTATAATATTATTCTTTACAATATTATTTTAAACGAATTATCAAGTATATGGATAATTACCTAGTAAATCTAAATGAATCGTGGGAATCCAACTAGATTGGCACCTATACCAAATCCAGCACCAGAGCGTGCTGAAACAGCTACGGAAGGTACAAATGCGTCTAGAATACTAAATGTTGCTGCTGCTGTTAATGAAATTAAAGCTACTTCATCAAAATTTAATGGTTTTTTAGGGATCAGGCTAGCGGCTAAACCAACCATTAAACCTTCAACTAAATATTTAATCACTCTACGTATTAATTCACCTAAATCAATTATGTCGTTCATTCTTATATATTTAATATGAGATAAATATATTTTTAAATTAAATAATACTTAAACAAATAGATACTTATAATAATATATGAGTTTTTCTAAACCTATTGAAAAAAATTACGTAGACGTGCTTGATGAAGATAAAACTATTTCCAACCAAAAGTTTGTTTGTCTTTCGTTTCTATCCCCTGAAAAAATTATCAAAGATAAAAATCAGTTCTTTTTCGAGGCGTTCCTAAAAACGTGGGATTATACTAAGTCCGTGGAGTTGTATAACAATTTTGTGACGTTTATTGCTTTCAAATACAATTTACAGGCATCAGATCTTCAGAATGATTTGAAAGAGTTTATTGAACAAGAACAGGAAAAATTAACCAGTAATACAGTGATACATGATTATAAGAACTTTTTCGAATCAAATGAAGAAACTCTTCAGAACAAATTTGATGTCGATCATAAATTCCAGACCAATGTGAGAGGTATCAAAGTAAGAGGATCATATATTACACAAGAAGAAGCTGAAATGAGGGCTAAAATATTGCGTGAAAACGATTCGTCTCATGATGTATATGTTGGTCAGGTTGGAATGTGGATGCCGTTTGACCCGGATGCTTACAAAACTGGCAAGGTTGACTATTTGGAATCAGAGTTAAATAATCTCATGCACGCGAAACAAAAGAATGAAGAAGAAGCTAAAGATGAATTTGACAAAAGAATCAAAGAGACAAAAGAGAAGGCAATGAAAGAAAATCAGGCTCTTGCCGAGAAGACTGGTAACGTTCTCACTCAGGCTATGAATGATGATGGCGAGTTAGTAAATCTAAGCAAGGTAGATTATGATGCTATTCCTGATTCAGATGTGGTTATGGAACCATCAAATAATTTAATCAAAGAATTTATGCAACATAAAAATCAGACCAAAGATGATGGTAAAGATTAATTGTACCCCTCTTGTAACCCATTGTAACACCAATAAAATTATAAAATTATGAGATGTTTAAAATATTAAATAAGATAACTTTTAATATTTTAGAATATATTATTGCCTCAATCACTCATTGATAGATTATTTATTGTTTTCAATATACTATCAGGTGTCACAGAAATACTATCAATTCCTTCAGTGATTAAGAAATTACAAAATTCAATTGAATCCGATGGTTGCTGTCCGCAAAATCCTACTTTAACGCCATTTTGTTTATACGTTTTTATCGCCTGACTAATCATACGTCTATAGCTAACATTTTCATGGCTAGATAAATGTGTTATCTTTTCACTATCACGATCTACCCCTAAAGTAAGTTGTAACAAATCATTTCCACCGATAGATACACCATCTACATATTTACTAAATTCGTCTGCTTCAATAACATTGGACGGAATTTCACACATTAAGAACACCTTCAATCCATTTTCACCACGTTCAAGGCCATGTTTTTTCATAATTTCAAGAACTTTTTCACATTCTGTAGGGGTTCTGCAAAACGGAATCATAACGACTACGTTTGTCATTCTCATGGTTTCACGAACATATTTAATTGCCTTACATTCTAATTCAAATGCCTTTTCATATTCTGGCGAGTAGTAACGCGATGCCCCTCTCCATCCAATCATAGGGTTTTCCTCATCTGGTTCATATATTTCGCCCCCAAGTAAATTTTTATATTCATTTGATTTGAAATCACTAAATCTAACTATTACATCGTTTGGTGAAAACGCGCTTGCTATTTTGGCAATACCGCGTGCTAATCGTTTAATAAAGTACCATTCGCCATTTACGCGATCACCAAGTACATTGTATATTTTTTCTCTCAACTCCTTCGGAACATTTGGATAATCTATTAATGCTTTCGGGTGAATTTTGATGTAATTATTAATGATAAATTCTAGTCGTGTTAAACCAACGCCTTTATTTGGTATCATTGAGTTAGTGAAACTTGTTTCTGGGTTTCCAACATTCATCATGAGATCAATAGGAAGCGTTTTTGAATTATCTATAGTCATCTCATCTATATGGAACCCTAATTGTCCATTATAGACTAAACCTTCCTCACCATCAGCGCAAAAGATGGTACATTCATCGACATTTTTAAGTAACTCGGTACAATTAATAGTACCGACAACAGCATTCAACCCCATTTCTCTTGCCACGATTGCCGCATGACATGTTCTTCCGCCCTTGTTTGTTATTATTCCAGAAGACTTTTTCATAAGTGGTTCCCAATCAGGGGTGGTCATACTGGTTACTAATATATCACCTTCAGAAAATTGCTCATGATCATCTAAACTTTTGAGTATTTTTATTTTACCAGAGCTGATTTTCTCACCTACTGCTACACCCTTTACTAAAACTTCACTTTGTTCATCCAATACATATTTTTCAATTTTTAATTCTGATTTGTTTGAATGAATAGTTTCTGGCCTGGACTGTAATATATATATTTTTTTATCTTTTCCGTCTATTGCCCATTCAACATCTACACCAGTTACTTTATCTAATAATTTACAATACTCTTTCTCTAATAACATAACATATCTTGCCAGAGCGATCGCTTGATTATTTGTAATGCTATAATTTATTTTTTCAATTATATTGGTTTCAATTTCAATTATACCTCCGGATGAATTATAAATAATTTTACTATCTTTTGAACCAAGTTTTTTCATGACAATAGGATCAGCATCAAATATAGATAACGTATCTTTGTTACATATAACTTCATCTGGCTTTACTCCGCCACTTACTACTAATTCACCTAATCCAAAGGACGAATTAATAACAATTGCTTTATTATATCCGCTTTCAGGATCTAATGAGAATGCAACTCCTGCGGAACCGATATCAGAACGAACCATCTTTTGTACAGCAACACTAATTTTGACATCTTCTAATTTAATGTCATGTGTATATCTATACGATAACGCACGAACATTAAATAAAGATGCGAAACATTTTTTAACATTTGATAAAACATTACCAATATGTGTAATATTCAAATAGGTGTCTTGTTGTCCTGCGAATGAAGCGTTTGGTAGATCTTCAGCAATTGCACTACTACGAATTGCTACATCTACATGTTCCTGATTATACTTATTACATAACAATTGATAATTTTCTACGATATCCTGTTCCTGATATTCATCAAATTTAGCATTTGTAACGAGATTTATTAAATTTAACGACGTTTTCTCCAGCTCATTTATATCTTCATGATTTAAATCATTTAATTCATTCTCAATTATCGTTTGTAATTCATTCTGTTGTATGAAAGTATCATATAATGCGGTGGTTATTGCGAACCCGTCAGCAATTTCAAAGTTTAATGTTTGTGATAATTTGTATAATTCACCTAATGAACTACATTTTCCACCGACCAAATCTTTGTTTTTGTACGAACAATCCTTAAACTGTAAAATATTCATATAAATAGCTATTTATATTTTTATTTACCAATCTTTTAAGTCAATCATAATAAGTATAAATTAATAAGTGGGAATAATAAGTATAATAGTATAATTATTATTTCATGTTTTATATGATATCATATATCATATATCATCTGATTTAATCCTCGTCGCTAAAAACATAAGGTTCTTCACTTAACTCAGAATCAAAACTTCCATCGTCCTCGCCAGACTCTACAGAATCATCCACAATAAATCCATCAAGCAAATACCCGTCTTTTGATTTCAATGAATCATCTATTAATTCTAATTCATCCTCTTCATTTTCATCCTCTTCAATTGTTGCTGCTAAATCTTCAAATCCTCCAAATAATTTTTCATAAATCTTTTCCCATTCAGATAATGATAATGACGCGACTTCGTTATCTATATATCTAATTAATATACATGATCCAAAAAATAATTTCGTATCTACCGGCGGAGGGAAATCGTACTTATTTTCACTATTCGCACGACCATCATCTTTCGCAAATAGTTTAATTTTATATCTCACATCTTTTATTTTTACGTGCCATACGGTTCTTTCATCAAAATGTTTTGAATTTTTAAAGTTACATTTTTTACATAGATGATCAATATCATCTGATTTTATTGTCGCTTCTTTTAGAGAACCTAATTTGTCTACAACGATTCCATACATATTAAATTATCTTCTGAAAATAAGTTTAAATAGTTTACAATATAATATATTAATGAAGCTATACCTGAGCAATTTGGATCTTTCTAAAATTACCATAGATAAAATTAAAGAATATTGTATTATTAGCGATAATATGAAAGAAATATATACAGATGAAGGAGTATATGTATCTAAAAACGGTCAGGGATACAAAAAATATTCATTTATAGATAATGATATAAAGTTCATTAAGAACTATTTAGAAAACCACGATTTGATTATAGATGAATCATTTGTATATAAATCAAAAGAAACCGTATCACGAATTCCAGTGAACCATAATGTAATTCATGTAACAAAAAACGAGTATAAAATGTCACCAAAGTCCCCAGTGACACTAGCAGTAGAGAGATGCGATGATAAGATCATATCTGTTTATTTTATGCTCACTAATTTTCACGGAAAATATAGTTTACCTGATATAGATAATCAGTTCACAAAAGAAACCATACATTCGTTTTACGCATTAATATTTTAACTTTATTTAAGATATGAACTATTTATTGTTCGTTTTACTTATATCTATTTTTATAGCCTTATCTCATTATGTATATTGTTATATATATGAATCAGTAAAGATATGTCAAACATATGAAAAATATATCAAATATCAAGACACCGAATCAATTGAAAAAAGAGAACCGTTAATAGAGTTACATGATACATGATAATGATGTAATAATCTTAATTTATCGGCGGGTTAGAGGGTAAGAGGTACGAGGTAAGAGGTAAGAGGTATATAGAATAGATCGCAAATAACATAATTATTTGTAAAAGAGTTTCTTAAGTTTATCTTTATTAATTGGATATTTATTGATTAAAATTAATACATAAATATCTTATCAACTTATGATTGATGTTAAAGCCTACAGTGTTAAAGCCTACAGTGTTAAAGCCTACAGTGGTAACGTCTACATTTCTGAATCGTCCATATTTTCATTTACGATTGTCACATTATGCCATCCCATGTTATGATATTTTCCAAACTTTTTATCCATAATCGGATAAATATCTTTCATTTTGGGCGCATTTCGTTTACCATAATTAATGCGAAACCAGTCTTCAAATTCACGCGATAATTCCTGCTTTTTTATTTTTTCACCAGGCGCTTCTTTTATCATTTCATTAATGAAATTAATAATATGGTCCTGATTATTTCTATACTCCATACTCTTTGCTTCAACAATATCGCATCTTTTCTTAACTAGACCACCTGTTTTAAACGCAACTTCTACCAACATGGATAAGAATGGTTCCACCCATTTCTGAATATTATCCTCCAAATCCATGTTTATCATAAAGTCATATTCATTTTTCGGGTCAGGAGTATGAGTAAAATGTGACAAAAACGGACAAATTTTAATTCTTCTCCATGTACCCTCGTCAGTGGCATCAATATCAAATAACACATTTGTACAAACTGCTAGCTTGAAAGATGGAGTAAATGTTACAGAGTTTTTAAATAGTCCTCTTCCTTGAATATCATCTCCACCAGTTAAAGCTTTCATAGGTCCTTCATTTATTTTATCTCCTTTTGACGGCTCGTTGATTACGGCTAGACGAGTACCGACTAAATTCATAATCTCTGGCGATACTCCACCTATCTTTGGACGTTTTTCAGTAACGATAGATAATGGTACTATTCCATAATAATCACCTAATACATATTTCATTAACTTCATCAATAGACTTTTACCATTAGAACCGCCTCCTGTAAGTATATGAAATGTTTGATTTTTATTATTTCCCACCAAACACGACGCAAGCATTTGCCACATATATTCTAGTAAATCCGGGATCGGAAATAATTGTTGCATGAAATTATTAATTTCGGTTTTAATTTTAGGATTTATATCCTTGAATGGAATGTACTGTTTTTTAGTTGTTTTGGTAATATAATCCATTGTATTTCCAGGACGAAATACATTTTGTTCAAAATCAACCACTCCATTGACACATCCGAGCAATTTCATATTGGTATCTATTTTGTTTGCGAAATTAGAATCGTAAAATAGCTCCTTTGCTGCCCTCATTACCTTCTCTTTTTTACCAACATCACGTAGTCTTAAACATATATCACTTAATGTTCTAACGTTTTTCTTCTTAAGTTTTCCTTGCTCTTCATCCGAGTCAATATCAGGTAGTGTTTGCGTCATCAACATCATTCGTGAAAAGTATAACTGGTATAAATTGGTTGAAATAAGTAAACTTAATGAAACGCCTGAATCAATTTCTTTGAATCTATGATTATTAAATTCATACCAGCAACTATTCTTAACGTCAGAACAAATGAATTTATCTCTACAATAATGATACAGCACTTTGGCTAGATCAAAATCAGTAGTTGACTTGATACTTTGGTCTATAAAATGATTTACAGTTTGAGTGGTTATTTGAATAAACTTATTTTCTTCATCATTTTTTGAGTGTTTATTCCAATGTTCTCGTGCCCAGTAAATAATAGATCCTGCCGTTATTTTAGTACCATGTTCATTTGACTGTCCTGATTTGAATCCGCCCCAATACTTATCGCTATAATATAGTAACACGTCATCAATGTCAAATTTTGAAGATTTGCTACTAAACAACATCCATGTATAAAACATGTAATCGTTAGATGAAGTATTATACAGAGCCCAACCTACGCGAAGCCATCTATTAAAATCGTCAGCATAATCATCCGGTAAAATCATTGTAATATCATGAATTTCTTTCAACTTATTTTTAATAATACCATATCTGATATCAGCATCTTCTCCAAGTGATTCGTACCATAGTTCTAATGCTCTATGAATATCATCAATTGATTTGATGTTCTCAGGAGTACTATTAGTATGTCTGAAATCTACATTTCGGACCTTCAAAGCAAACGATTCTCTTCCAGTAGGAGTACCACTTTTATTTTTTTTTGACTCATATAGTCTTTCAAATTCATCCGTCATTGCATATAAAGGAATATTCTTGTTGCGTACACTAAGCTGTTTTGATTTTTCTTTCATTGGGAATTCTACGCCTTGGTAACAATCACTAATAAAATCTATATCTTCATAATTCCATTCTATGACATAGTAAAATGATAGCAGATATGGTTCATTTCCTGGCTTGCAACAACCATATACCTGCCAGTTTGTTGATCCTAATGTGATTGAATTATCATATACATCATTATAGCTATTAATTAGTGGCATATCTGATAGAATTGTAGGTAGTTCCTCCAGTACCTTTTCTCGCAAATATGTTTGCTGTATGTTATCTGCTTTGATTCCAATTATGATATGAATTCCATCTTTTGTACACTTTTTTCTATCACAAATATATGGCATTTTTCTTTCAAATACATATAGATTGAATTTCTCCTGATTCGAAGCAAAATCAAATATTTTCTTCAGACATGTTAAAAGGCAGCAGATGATTGTGTATATGTCTTCCTGAGTGTGCTTACGTTCGCTTCCTGTTTCATAATTAAAATCAAAATCAATTGCAATGCACCGATTTTTACCACCATCTTCCTTATATTGGACTTCTGTCAAATATTCTTTTCCATTATTAGATATTATTTCATCATGCATTAACTCGTGAAAAGTATCTGATTCGGAGTCTGGAATTGAATATGATCCAGGAATAATATTATGATCTGTATGCCCCATACGGGTATGAGTAATTGGGTTTGATTCATTTGGTTTGGTACGTTTGGATTGTAGTTTATGGGACCTAAGAAAGGTCTGTAACTTAGCCCTACTCACCATAATAGTATGTTATTAATACATATAATATATTTGTAAATCAATTTTTAATTAAAATGTTAATTTCACTCAGACCGTTTAATATATATTGTAAAAAATATAAAGTTATTTTTCTATAATAAGTTAACGATGGAAGTAGGCTCACTTTCATTTAAAAGATTGATGAAAGATGTAAGAAGTATAATGAAACAGCCACTTCATGAACACGGAATCTATTATTCACATAATGAAGATAATATTTTGAAAGGATATGCGCTTATAATCGGACCAGAAGATACCCCTTACGCATATGGGTACTATTTATTTCAAATAGATTACCCACCAGAGTATCCATTGGCTCCTCCTAAATTTACCTTTTTAACGAATGGTGATAATATTAGAATGAATCCAAACTTATACAGAAGTGGGAAAGTATGCGTATCTATATTAAATACGTGGAGAGGAGACCAATGGTCGTCATGTCAAACGTTAAAAACTATATTATTAACATTATTAACGATATTAAATGATAAACCATTACTTAACGAACCCGGATATAATGAGACCAGTGATGATTTCATATCATATAATAATATTATAACTTATAAGAATATTGAAGTTGCCATATTGAATGTAATAGATAATAAAATCTCTCCATCAATATGTAGTAAATTTAAGAATGATATTATAGTTAATTTTAAATCAAATTATTTGAAAATCATGGATACAATAAACAAAGAGATTAAAATCATGGGTACTGTAGATACATTAATACATACCAAAGTATATAGTATGCGCGTTGACCTAAAATACAATGACTTAAAATCAAGAATACAAAAGATATTTAAAAAATATAAATAACTAAAAAATTGAAATATAATAATAACTTTAATATAGTATATAGTATAGATAATGAAGTTTTGTCAAAAATGCGATAACATGTATTATTTAAAAATAGATGATAATGAGGAATATAACAAAGATGATTTAGTATATTACTGCAGAAATTGTGGAGACGAACATTCAATCGATAATAATGCCACCAACATTATGAAAACAGTTATTAATGGAAACAATGATGTTTACGTAAATGTTGTGAATAAATACACAAAATATGATAATACTATCCCTAGGGTTAATGATATTCAATGCTCAAATTCATCATGTCCGTCACATGAAGATGAAAATGTAAAGGATGTCTTACTGATTCGTCATGACGAAAAAAATCTGAAGTATATATATTTGTGTGGTGTATGTGACAACGTATGGAAAAGTGATATTAAATAATAAAATTGATTTGTAATTATATATTTTTTATATATATAATTATAATATGGATAATATTGATGATACTAAATTAGCCGAGTTAAAACATACTTTGAATGATCCATTAGAATCAGATAATGATTCTGTTATTGAAACTAGTGAAATATACGATGATGGTGAATTTGAAGAAGGTGAACTAGATCATGATGATGATGATGATGATGATGACGAAAAAGATGAAACAGAAGACGTAGAAAATGTAACAAACCAATCAAATGATTTGGACAATGATATAGAAGATAAACTCAAAGAAGATATGGATGAATATATGGATGTGAATATGGGAATGAATGTAGAGGATGACGATGAATCAGAAATTAACAGTACAAATAATGATCTAGAAAACGAGAATGAATCTTCTGATGATGATTACGATGATGATGATGATGACGAGGACGAATTATATTTATTTGATGATGAATATAAAAATGACCAGATAAATAATAATCACACATTGTTAAAAGTAAATAATATGCATGAGATAAAGGCATTGTGTATGATTTTAAGGGATATCAACAATAAAATTGTAGATGATCATCATAAAACAATTCCACTCCTGACGAAATACGAAAAAGCAAAGATTCTTGGTGTAAGAGCAAATCAGATAAACAATGGATGTAAATCATTTATTGAAACGACTGATTCTGATATTGACGGCTATTTAATTGCTGAACAGGAATTATATCAGAAAAAAAATCCGTTTATTATTAAAAGACCTCTTCCGTCAGGAATTAATGAATATTGGTATGTTAATGATTTAGAGTTTATTTAACATTTCCAACGATTACCGCACGATAAACACGAAACAAATGTGGTCATTGGTTCGTCCGCAGAACGTGTTTGCATTTGATAATAACTACACTTCTTTTTTTTACATTTACGACATGTAAATGTATCAGTAGCAGCATCAATATTCATTTCATATTTAGATCGATCGCGATTTATTTTTGCCGTAATAAGTTTATTCCATCTATCCGGTTTTAATTCTTGATGCGTCATAAATGACATGGCATGAGGCGTTAAACTATTTTCATTTATCTTATTGCGTATGGCGGGTTCTATCATATTTTTCATGACTGTTCTTAAATGGTCTATATATATGGTTACAAATCTAGGATTATCCCAGCGTTTAATAATTTTTCTATTTACACACTCATTTATAGTATAATTGAATACGGCTTTCTCTAAATTCAAAGCATATTTAGAATTCTTAATAACTGCGTCCAATTCATGGGTAATATTATTTCTAAATTTAATATAATCTTTAATTATCATTGTATGATATTATAGTAAATTGTGTTATATATTTTAAATCAATTTTATCTAAAATATGTTATTTTAAATCATTGCTATTAACAATTCTCTTATCATTACTATATTCTTTCGGTACCCATTTCTTTATTTTTGGATGGAAATAGCATTTGAAATTGAAAAATCTATCTAGATATACGAATTTATCTTCATTTATATTTTCAAATTCTTCCTCATCATCGCTCTCTTCAAGTAGATCGAGATTAGCATTTTCCTTGATTGACCGAAATTTATCATTCAATAGAACTGTAGTTTTATAATCTGGAATATAAGTCTTTTGATAAAATTGGATTCCGTTTATATGGTCATGAATGTATAGATTATATACATTACATTTTGTATCTGCCATCACTCTAAAATTTAAGAGACGATTATTTGAAACATTTCGGTTCAATGGTAACATATAAGAATAATTATTGTTTATATTCCTAGATAAAACACCATACATATTATAGTTCTCATTATTAATAAGTTTCATTAGTTCTTCTTTATTTTTATGCATCAGACATAATGTGACGATTAATTCATTTCTGGAATACGCAGTTTGCTTAATGTAACTATTGAACATATCATCATATATGGCTAATTTATCCTTATATGAAAAATGTGTCGTATTTTTCCCGCAAAAATACATTATATTTTCTGTAACAAAATATTGGGTCTTATTAATAGTAACATTGGTTCCATGAAGAACAGTACCATAGCTCAATTTCTTATCAAAGAACAGTGTACATTTTTTGTAATTGGTTATTTTTTTAAATTTTGTGTTATATTCAATTGTGTAACATACATCTTCATTTTTAAAATGCGTAAACCATAGATAAATTTTTTTACCTTGTGGTATAGCAATATACAAATTGGGGACTTTCTTATGATGTACTTGCTCATATGAAAGTTCTATCTTGGGAAAATATGTGTTAATATAATTGAAATCCATACTATATATGTGTATATGTATTTAAGTATATTTAATATAGTATTTACCGCTAGTGCTACCGTCACTAAAACGAATTATATGTGAATCTATTATTTTCATATATAGTCACTTTAAATATATCATCATATCCTTGTACATATATAGTATCTCCACTATATACTTCGTCTACACCATATTCGTCTGAACCACTACGTCCGTTTACATTAATGGGAAGACGAACGTGATTGTTAGAATCATTCATTGTATGATACTGCCATTTTACGCGTGATGTATTCACCATCCTACCATATAGTGGTAGGATCACTTCGTTTGAATTAATACGTGTTAAAATACCTACCTGACGATATCCAACCTCCATACGTTGTGTATTTACAGTTATAGGGATAGCTATATTTGATGATTCGTTGTGAACTAAAGGAGGTAAAGTGGAGCGAATAGAATGAATAGAATTAATAGTAGTACTCTCAATTGGTGCTCTATTGTTTGAATCGCCTATATTTTTATATATCATATATCCAACTACAATAGAAATTAACAATAATGTCATATTTTCTATACAGATTACGCCAGGTGGACATTTTTTTCCCATTTATATAAAGTATATACTTTATTTTTGAGTTTATCTTTGAGTTTATCTTTGAGTTTATCTTTGAGTTTATCTTTGAGTTTATCTTTGAGTTTATTTTTGTTTCATTTCTTCCGATAACTCTTTAATAATAGCAGTTTTCTCTTTAATTGTCTCTATTAAATCATTATATGTATTTTTTATGTTTGTCATACGTTCTACTTTGGTATCTTTATTATTTGACGTAGATGATTTTGATTTATATCGCGATCTAAATCCAGACATATGTTCTAAAGTATTTGTTTTAATATATGTGTATATTGATGTGATAAATACGGCAGCTAGTAAAATAATAGCAAGATTACCGTTATACGTCTTCAAAATTAATCCCATGGCGATTAAAAATACGACCGAATCATATCTTTTCTCTGACATATATCCTAAAACTGTTAATATTGTGAGGAATACCACAACATATAAAAATGTTTTATTCGTAAATAAGTTCTCAAGAAATTTCATATTATATATAATATGAATACAATAAAAACTTATAAAATAATATTAATATATTTATTTTATTTAAAATTGATTTAATCTTTTAAGATAACATACATATATCAAAATATAAATGTGTTATGAATTGGCAAGATGCGAGCTATATTTAAACAAGAGACATGGACCATTAAATACTACTTCTAATAATATGTACAATAGAATTATACTTATGGAATCAATTGATGATTTTCACGAATATGAAAATTATTTGTTGTGGAAAGATTCTGTGCATTATATTATATCAAATATTACAGTAACCGAATTCAGAACACAATGGTCTGAAGAATGTAAAGTTACAAAATCAAATTGGGAAAAATTTTGTAATGTTATGTCACGATATATTGGTGATCCATATTACAATAAAATAAATATTGTTCAGAGAGTACAGGTATGTGATAATGATGGATTTGAATGGACGACTGCAATTATGAAAACATACTGGTTAAGATTAATTCAAAGACGTTGGAAGAGTGTGTATAGAAAAAGAATGGAAATTAGTAAACAGCGTGCACAGCTTACTAATTTACGTTATCGTGAGATATATGGGAAATGGCCATACAGTATTAATTATTTACCTAGTATTCGTGATATGAACGTTGTATAGGTATGGTATTAGGTATGGTATAGGTATGGTATAGGTATGGTATAGGTATGGATATAATTTTATGGATTTAACGTTTTTTTGTTTTATAACGTTTGTTAGCTTTTGGTTTACGAGACTTCATTTTACGATTTACTTTACGATTTACTTTACGTGATTTCATTGTCTGTTTTTTTGAGTATTTTTTACTTGAATTATATCCTCCTTTTCGTAAGGTATTGTTAGTAGGGGCAGTTGTCTTACTAACAGCATTAATGTTTTTTTGTATAAAATTTGTGTTTGCTGCTGGTGAAGGGGCTGTTTTCGGCGCTGTTTTCGTGGATGGTTTCGGTACTGTTTTTGGGGTGGTGAAGTTGTTCATCGATGCTGTTTTTTGTTGTTCTACACCCGAGAATGGAGATGCTTTTCGTTGAATACCTTTTTCTGTTGTTTTAGCATAGGTATTAGATTGTGTTGATTGTACTGGCATAGTAACTTCGGGTACATCAGATACCTTAGAAGCAATTTTATTTTGAGTAAAATCTTCTAATTGTTTAATAACAGTCTCTATTTCTGAAAGATTTGGTTTATTTGTATTTAATGAACTCAAAAGAGCAGTGAGTTTACTCACCTGAAGATCTATTTCTTTCTTTTTTGTGATATTATGGATTTCATTTGAATTACTTATAATCTTTTGGAAGTTACCCAACACAAGACTTATTCTCTTTTTAAGTACAACTACCATTTGTTTTGTTTCATCTAACTGTTTCACACTGCTAGTAAGTTCTTTCATTTTTTCTTCAAACGGTCCCCACATATTTTCCATTTTTATATATATATAAAATATATTAAATATATACAAATCAAAACGTTTAATTATTTTTGAACTTATTACTAATTGTTATTAATTGACTATAAGAATATTTATTTCTTAACCTTCTTATTTTTCTGTTTTTTAGATAGTTTTTTTTTACGCACAATTATTCTTCTTCTGCTTTTTCCACCGCCTCTTGGTGGTAAAGGGCCGGGTACTGGGGATGATGATGGCAGGGCGGGTGCTGATGATGATGCTGGTACCGGAACCGATGATGGTGACGATGATGACGATGATGATGTATTTGGTTGTAAAGCTTCATCTAAGTTTTTATCTACCTTTTTAATATCCTCTTCGATCATAGTCACAAGTTCCGATATACTATCGTTATTTTCCTGATTTTTTGTTGCTAAATTATCTAATTCTTTCATTGCGATATCTATTTGAGTATCTACTTCAGATTTTGCAACATATCCAAGTTCTTTGCATAGTTTATCTTTATCCTTAAGTTTTTCTTCAAGTTCTTTGATTTTGTTTTTAATTTCTTCACTGGTCATGTTACATGTTTTGGCCTTTTCTGCGATTTTTGAAATGCTATTTGATATAGCTCTAATCTGACTATCTACTTTTGATTTAAACTCATTAGTTGCGTTTGTCAATAAAGTAACCTTTGATTTAAGTTCTCCAAACTTCTCAGTAATTGTTTTTTCACTCATTATATATTATAAGCTTCTACTTTTATTTATTTTAATTTTTAATATGTATCTCATAAAAATTCTCTCTACTATGACAATCAATTCTAATATACCCATCGATCCATCCATTTCAAGTCTCCTTAATGTATGTATTTGTCATGTTCAATGTGTTTAATGTGTTCTCAACATCATTCATCATAGTTAATATGTCACGTTGGTCGTTTTTAAGATTAAAGATGTCTTCATCAGTTATACCAGGAGTGCTCAAAATCTCATCTAAATAACTATCAATATTATTTAAATATGATTTAAGATTATTATTCTCTTTAATTTTATTTTTGCGTACGGTATCATTATTGTATGTACTATATGAAGTTGGTTCTAGAAGGGATAACATTCTTTTATAATTATTTATTTTTTTATCATACGTAACTATGTAACATTTCTTATTATTTTGACTATCCATATAAATTGCTAATATAATAATCTAATAGAATATTATGCATACAATTCACTTAATTGGTTTAACTGGATCAATAATTATTGGTATTTCATTTATCCCACAGACAATTAAAATAATTACCGATAATGATGTTACATCTATATCATTATCTTTTGTAATAATCAATATTATATCGGCTATTCTTATGATGATATATGGTATAGAATTAGACATTTTGCCAATAATTATAGCAAATACTTCAGTGCTAGTGAATAATTTAATTATTTTGCTTTACATAATTAAAAATACATACTGAAATAGGTGTGGTATTTAAATAATTTGAATATATATTACTTTTTCCAATACTATAAACAATACTATAATTTAAAAGCATTTAAAATCTATGTAGTATATATTTTAGGAATGACTAAAGGGATTATTGAACCTTTACTAAAAGAAGACGACAGTAGGTTTGTTATGTTTCCTATACAGCACAATGATATATGGAATATGTATAAAAAACAGGTTGATTGCTTTTGGAGAGCAGAAGAAGTTGATTTATCAAAAGATTTGGATGATTGGGATACCCTAGAATCATCAGAGAAACACTTTGTTTCTTTAATATTAGCTTTTTTTGCTGCTAGTGACGGATTGGTTATTGAAAATTTAGGATTACGCTTTATGAGTGATGTTCAAAATTCGGAAGCTAGAGCATTTTATGGTTTTCAAATTGCAATGGAGAATATACATTCACAAATGTACAGCATGTTGATCGAAACATATATATCAGATCGTGAAGAAAAAGGGAAATTGTTTAACGCTCTTAACACATTTGATTGTATAAAACAAAAAGGAGAATGGGCTAAAAAATGGATAAATGATAACAGAAGTTCATTTGCCACAAGACTTGTTGCATTTGCATGTGTCGAAGGAATATTTTTCTCTGGTGCGTTTTGTAGTATTTTCTGGTTAAAAAAACGTGGATTGATGCCAGGATTAACTTTTTCTAATGAATTAATTTCACGCGATGAAGCATTACATACAGAATTTGCGGTTTTATTATATAGCAAATTACATAAAAAAATCAATAAGGCTAGAATATATGAAATAGTTAGTGAAGCAGTAGAGATTGAAAAGGTCTTTATTACAGAAGCTCTTCCATGTAAACTAATTGGTATGAATTCTAATTTAATGACTCAATATATTGAATTTGTAGCAGATCGTTTATTAACTCAATTAGGATATGATAAGAAATATAATGTATCAAATCCATTTTCTTTCATGGAGTTAATTTCAGTAGAATCAAAAACAAACTTCTTTGAAAAACGCGTTTCTGAATATGCTTTGGCAGATAAAGAAAAAGCATCAGATACATTTGATTTTGATGGTGATTTTTAAACAATATATAATACGATGCGTAAGAAAACGTATACAATGATAAATTTATGTTATATATATATAAACTAAATACTATATAATATAAATTGATTACAAAACATTACCATTATAATTATTGCTAATAATTGGTACTATATAATTGGTGCTAATAATTCTTTTATGTTTTCTTTTAATGATTTTAAAGATATTTTACGACGACTTGTTTTAGTTTTCTTAGTATTTTTCTTAGTATTTTTCTTAGTATTTTTCTTAGTTTTATCAGGCGATTTTGCGTTAGGTTTTGCGTTAGGTTTCGCGTTAGTTCCTGTTGGAGTATAATTTAAAAACCTTTGCTGATATTCAACAGAATTACGATCATGTTTTAATTCTTTATATTTTTTTGTCTTTTCAGCTCGCATAGATTGTTTAGTTGATTGTTCTCCGTAACAATTTATAGAGAAACGTTTCAATGGACCTTTTTGTTGAAGTCTATTTTTTTGTTGTACTTTGAAAAGAAAGTTTGCCATACATAATATTCTATGCTCGTCATAGTATGAACGATTGGCATATATAAAAGTTAGATACATACTTAACATTGTATCAATGGTTGCAATTTTGACGACACGTGCGTCATCAGTTATAGTATTATAACTATAACATGCGATTGTTTGATAAATAAAGGCAATTGTATCTGTGCCAACTTTGACTTCATAATGATAAGGTAGTATTTCGTCAAGGTTTTTATGTTTTATTATGCTAATATTTTTTACACTATTGCGAGAAAGTACATTTTTCAGAAATGTTGCTGTTTCCTCTGCATTTTGGGATAATACATCAAAATCGGGATACTGTTTGATTTGCTTATGAACACTCTTACTCAAATATTTTGAGAAAACGCTACTTGCCCACCCTCCAAAGAAAACGACATCATTATCTATAAGAGTGTTTTTAATTATATTGAAAAGACCTATTGAATCTTTTCGTGATTCCAATTTCCTTGTGAAATAATGATAATTACATTGTTTACTTTCTAGAGGATAATGGGTATTCAATAGAGTAAGCCTTTTCAATACTTTCTCCCATCGTGAGATGTCTCCTGCGGGTCTTGATAATTCTAAATACATGGACATTCGTAACATGTTTGGTGGTGTGTAAAGTATATCGCCTATATTAATAGATGACTGCTTAAGTTGTTTGAATAAGCTAGGATCCATTTGTGTTATATCTGCGATTGGAATAAAATTTACATAAACCTTATAGGTTCCAAAATGTTGTCCCGATTTTGCTTCCACTTCATCATATCCTAAAGTCCCATATATGTCGGCTAGTTTCTTAGCATGTTCCAACGCAGATGGAGAGAAAAAATCGTAATCAGGTATTTCTTTTTTTTTATCATAAAACTGATACTTTTCGGGTAAAATATTATTGATAGCTGTTCCTCCATAACAAATCAATGATTCATCTTTTAAAAATGCTTCAACCACAGAAACCATATCTTTAATTTCACTGGAATTTGCTGCCTTAAAACCTTGTATGTCCTCCGCTTTATCAATTGCTGTTCTCAACAAAGCTAATTCACATTCATGAAAAGGCATGTTTTTATTACAATTAATAGTCATACATTATATGTATATTATAATATGTATGATGATAACTTCCTAGAAAATGTTCATTAGATTATTAGTAAGAAAAATTAATTCAACAGAGTCTTCGTGTATATCATAAAATGTAGTAATGTATTTACATATTATCGGAACTATTTTATATCGTTCTTTATCTGATAAGGTTGTACATCCCTTAATATATACAAATAACGCATCTAAAATATCAATAACAGAAAACCCATCATCATAAATTGTTTTTATGACTGTTAAAGAACTATAAAAGTTTTTATCTCTCATATAATCAAAATATAAATTGAACGATTTATTGTTTATATGAGTTAACACTTCGCTAAAATCGTCATTTATAGAATCAATATCAATTAGTTTCATCTTTTCTAAGTAATTAAAGGTATTATATATAGTATTATTGGTAAGTTGTAAAATGTTATCTATAAGTGGTTCATTTATTTGTATATTTTCTGCCTTTACTATAGTATTACATAATAACTTGACTTCATCGTATGACGGCTTTGTAAGATTTAATACTAAAAATCTGGACTGAATACTATTTATTATCTTATGTAAATTACAGGTACTTATTATAAATCCAATAGTGTTTTGATATTTATCTATATAATTTCGAAATACCTGTTGGCTTTGATCATTTATTTGATCAAAGTCATCCAACAATATCAACTTTTTCTTTCCTCTTATTGTACAGTTTGTTTGACAAAATAATTTAACGTCGTTTCTATAATAATTGATACCCTGATCCGTAATATTATTTATGTATAAAATATTGTCCTGATAATATTTTGTATCGCCATAATATTGTTTAATTATACAATCTATCAAAGTTGTTTTACCACAGCCCGTCTCACCATAAAGGATTATAGAAATTTCATCAATGTCTATCAATTCATGTAACGTATTTTTTATGTCATCATCGTATATAAAGTCAGATATATTTTTGGGTTTATATTTATTAGCCAATAAGTTATCCATATTATAATTTAATTGGAAATCTATTTAAGCTTATTTGTTTTTAATATATATGGAAATGTACTATTCTATACTAGGTGCCAATAGTGCAATGACGCCCGAAGATATAAAAACAGCATTTCGTCAGCAGACGCTCAACAATAATGAAAATTTTGACAACTTAGCCGCGGCATATAACCATATTATCAGCAATAAAGAAGTAATTGAAATACCAAATATAAATGAAGTTTTAAGTAGCGTTGTATCTGGGGGTTCTGGGGGTTCTGGGGAGAGCGATGTATCACATAAAATAGATGCGGTATTAAATAATCTCATATCTAACATATTTCAGCCAACCAATAATAAAACCGAAAATATTTTCAAGGATATCAGTATAAATGATGTATATATGAACGTAAATATTGGCGTGTTTTTGAATATAGATGACCTGAAACACATATATATATCCGAGTTAAATTTGAATGGAATAAATGAATTCACAATAACTGATCATGCGTATACAACATTATATAAAATCACATTGAATTTAAAAAATGATTCTCATTTCGATATAACAGATGATGGACATCTTTTTTTTAAAAAGTGCATCACATTAAAAGAAGCATTATGTGGTTTTGAGTTTACATTTGAGCATTTAGATGGTAAAACATTTACTCTTAAAAACACCAAAGCAATTATTCATCCAAAGAGTGAAATTAAGCTTCCTGCGATGGGAATAAATAAACAGGGACAAATAGGCGATTTAATAATAAAATTTGATGTACTTTTTCCGGAGGAATTGTCAGACATTGCGAAAAGCACATTTGCTGATCTTTTATAAGCGCGTAATCCTTAATTTTTTTTCATTAAATTTTATGAAATATATTATATATATAATATCTATGTTTGAAATGTTATTTGGTATAACAATGATCAAGTCTATGCGTCCAATATTTAGAAAAAACGTCATGCAAACAATTGATAGTTATAGTTTTTTGTTATTGAATACGCTATTCATAGCTATTTTTGTGATGATGTATTTTATATATTTAAATAGTAAAAATGTTAAATTTATGAAGGTTGTAGAAAATTGTAAATCATTGAATACTGTACAAATGGTTAGTATGATGCTTATATCGTTTTTAACAATCAGTTCAACTATATTGATTATGAATATGGATCAGTCTACGCTGTCAACTACAACAATTACAGTTATGAAATCCCTATCAACCGTTATTTTGGTACTGCTTGGTATTTTTCTTTATAAGGAAAAATATAATTTCACACAAATTTATGGTGTGATACTGACAATAATTGGCGTTGTTTTCATATCAAATAAATGATAATGTGAAAATATATTGCGATATTATTTAAATTACAATATATTTAAGAGTTTATGATATTTTTTTCATAGGAATAGTATTAGATACAATATAAATTGAATTCTCAGTAATGACTAGAAACTCGTTACCTGTTTTGAAAATTTTAGAAATAGGACTGGTGTACTCCTCTTCATTCTTAATTAGAATCTTTTCTTGGTCTTCTGTTTGTTTTACTCCAATTAGAGCTTGATTGTTAAAAGAGTCTGTCCAATAGTCTAATAGTATTGGTTTATCTTCCAAAATAGCAATTTTGGAAGCATGTTGAAGGGTTTTTTCGGAAGGTATTTGTTGTTCTTCTTGAACGGATTCTACATTTGCACTCATTTAATATAAGAATGATCAAACTCCTTTATATTATTTATATGTTAAAATATAATAATTATAATCTTTCACAATAATATATATATGAAAACTAACGAGAATATATTTTTACTCTCTAATGAGAATAATTATTTTTTGAAGGTAAAATGTGACTACAACGATATAATTAAATCATATTGCGATTTAATTAACTTCTATGTATCATATTCTATTGAAAATTTGAACATTAAAGACAAAGAAATTTTCATGACCGGATTAAATGTCATTCAACATATATTTAGAATAATGTTTCTATATACAAAAAATTTGGAACTTACGATTTATAACACGCAACAGTCTATTTATTATTACGTAGAATATATTACCCAAATTACAGATAAGGAAGATAATATTTTTTTCAATCTTTCTATTAAGGATGCTGTAATTTACGTATACACACGAAGTGTTTTTGAAATAAAAAAAGCATATGTTAAATCAAATAATGATGATGATGTAATCATATTCAACAATATTATATTAGCGAGCAGCAATTATACAGGATTGATCAAAAGTATTAGCGACAGTCTATTTAAATCTGAACATGAAGTAATTAAATCCAAACTAATTGATATAATGATGCTATATCTACAGAGTAATTATATCACTGTATTATCATTGGATTCTATAGAAATACGCACATATGATGAGGCGCATAAATTACTCGAAGATGTCATTAAAAATAACTAATAGTATAATAATTGGTATAATAATTGTTTATGTTACACTGTTAATGGATGACTCGTTGACATAAATTACTACCTTTCTTGTTTTTGATTTATGTTCCTTTGGTTTTACTACTGAACTATATTCTTCATGAATGAATTGATATTCATCATGAAGAATATCCTTTAAGAAATTATACACTTTATGAATTATAGGATCGTCGCATTTTCCGACGATTAATATACTTCCGGTTCTAAATATCATGAATGATATTTTATGATCTTCAATATCATATTTACATTGAATACCAGGATATGAACATGGGTCAAATGAAACATTAAGGTTATATTTACTTCGCAATATATTAAATAATTCCTGTCTATTAATACAGAATCCGCAATGAAAATTTGAATTAATCAATATAGTTTCGGTTTTGCTATCAATGATTTCGTAATGTTTATTTTCTGTAATCCTGTTTATTTTTTTAATAATGAAATTACAGACCTTTGAAAATAACGAATCTTTTTGTACTCCTGGAATTTCAATTTTGCCGGTATTGAATACTTTAACATGAACCTCCTTATATTTATTAATACTCTCATCAAATACTCGTACAATAGTAACAAAACAATTATAGAAAGCACTTTTTTCCTTCCTTCTATATGAAAGTAAATCTTTTTGAGATATACCTATTGAAAGTTTGCGAACATCCTTATATATATTAGTATCTGACTGCTGATGATCAAGATGAGTAATAACATATTCAGTATAATATTGATAATTTGAAAGCTTCTGTTTTATCTCCTGTAGCTCATCGTTACTATGTGATATAATTTTAACCTGTTTTTTTATAATCCCTTCGCATTCTTCATCATACTTTATAACGTCCATTTTCCAGAAAGCGTCATATAAATCAATAGTATCATTCAAGTATACAATTTTAGTTTTAGTAGATATATAAATATCAGTTGCTTTAGGGACTGTGATATTCGTGTAATCTATTTCACGTTTTGGATCAATCGTTTCAACATTTCCAGACACCATGAATTCTTTCCATGCCGCATCAATATCCTCCATTCCTTTTTAATATCATTACATGAATAAATATTTAAATCAATTTTTATATTAAAAAAAATATTTACATTCTATAATGGAGACGCCAAAATCTAAACAATATGAAATGAATAACAATACGGGTATGTTATTAATTAAAAAAAACAAAGAATTACAAAAAGTTGAACAGCATAACAGTATGGACTTACAATCATCTGTACAGATGTTTAATCCTAGCAGCTCACCCCCCATCAATAATTTTATGGACCGATTATGTGCTCGCAATTTAATCTATGGCAGTAAATAATAATAACATAAATTCAATTTCGTGAATACTGAAATGCTCTTCATGTAACAGTAATTCAAATCGTTTAATGACTTCGGTGTCATTTATGGTTTGATCGTATATTAATAACATAAACATTTTAATAAAAATGTCCTTAGGTGTTAAATTATATTCAATTGAATATTTTTCAACCATCTCTAATTTAATCTTTAAATTAGATTCTTTTTTAATTTCCAAAAATAACACTTTAATATTATCATTTGTAGACATTTTGATTCTATTAATGAAACTGCCCGTATAATTTAATTGTAAATAATTAATCATACTTCTGATGTCACTATCAAATAATTCCTGTAATTGATGAATATCGTCATCATCTATTGAAATTTGTTCCTTTCTTGCTATTTCCTTTAAGAATAAAACAATATTTTCTTTTGGTAACTTATTAAATTTTAGTTCAATAAATTCACTTTTTAACGTTGATTCAATCTTACTAATGTAATTACACATCAAACAAAATACAGCCTTATTATTGTATTGCTGTAACAGATACTTCAAAGCAAGTTGAGCACTTTTAGTCATATAATCTACTTCATCTAATATGATGAATTTAATACCGCTTGAAAATAATGGTTTTGAATTTATAAATCTAGTTATTTGATTGCGAATTGTATCAATGCCTCTTTCATCAGACGCATTAAGATGCAATAATAGACTTTTATTACTACTGTTTTGTATTTGTTTAACTAAATTTATAACAGTTGTTGTTTTTCCTGTACCAGGAGGACCATAAAGAAGTAGATTTGGATAACTCTTGGTTTTGATTATATTATTGATTATAGTTTTATTAATATTATTTAATATTATATCATCCATACATGATGGACGATATTTTTCAACAAAAGGAATAGTTGACATATCTAATGGTTATGATGTAGAATACTTATATACTTATATACTTATAAGTATATAAGATTACCAAAATTACGATTAAATGAAAATTATGATTAAATGAAAATTGATATAAATATATAAATGATATAACTATATTATAATACTATGAATGAATTCTTAATGGATAAAAACTCGGGATATCTTGAAATTATTCTAGGTCCAATGTTTTCTGGGAAGACGTCGCAAATTGTCAATCTCCATAAACAATATACTTACTGTAACATACATGTTATTGTTATAAATTATCATGAAGATAATAGGTATGATGATCTGTTATTATCAACACATGATAATGTAAAAATAGAATGTTATAAATGTAAACGTATTGGTGAAATTATGGAAAAGTATAGCGATCTATTAAATAGTAAATTTACTGTTGTAATGATTAATGAAGGACAGTTTTTCGAAGATCTATACGAATCAGTTGATATACTTGTCAATAAGTTAAATAAATTTGTATATGTATGTGGTCTGGATGGAGATTTTAAATCTAACAAATTTGGTCAGATATTAGATCTTATTCCTATTTGCGATAAAGTATATAAATTACACTCAATATGTAGTAGATGTAAAAACGGAAGCAAGGCTATTTTTACTCATAGAAAAACAGACGATACTCAGCAAAAACTTATTGGTAGCGATACCTACGAACCACTATGTCGTAAGTGCTATAATAGTGCGGTAACTACTAGTAATCTATCATTGATTACTGACCCTACCTACAATATATATAACGTTCCTCCTGTCCCAACTGGTAATGAAATGTTTCATTATTAATAATATAACTTTACCGAATATTATCAATCATTCATTATTTTTATGTTTTTTTTATATGATATAAACCATATAAAAATAAAATAACTATGATTTATATAAATGTCCATTATTACAAAAGATGAATTTAAGGACATTATAGTCAATAATACAGGAACCATAATATTTAAGTTTACCGCATCATGGTGCGGACCATGTCAACGGGCATTGCCTATTATAAATAAGCATGTTGAGAATTTACCTACACATGTGAGATATATTGTAATTGATGTTGATACAAGTATTGATGTATATGGAATGTTAAAATCAAAACGAATTGTTAATGGAATCCCATCATTAGTATGTTATTTTGAAGACAATGTATCCTTTTGGCCTGACGAAGCAATATCAAGTTCAAAAGAACAGGACATTGATCAATTCTTTCAAACCGCTATAGGCAATTAGACAATTGAAGATTTAAAACGCAGAGTTTAACGGCAAAAATAAATCAACAATGTTGTAATGGCTAATCACGCGTCTTTGGACGTTTATCACTTTTACGAGGTATAACGCCATTTTTTTAGTTTGAAATACACTGGTTCTTCTTCTCCTCTATACTGATACTGGTATCTCTAGTTCTAGTTCTACTTGTTCTTGCTCTTCTTCTACCTGTTCTTCTTGTTCTTGTTCTACTTGTTCATGCTCTACTTCTTCTTCATGCTCTTGAATATTTTCATACGTTGTATTAGATTGGGTTGTTACATCATATTTTTCAATATCCTCTGGACGTAATACAAATTTTATATTTTGAATACGGGTTAATTCATTGTTACGTAATTGTTCATCCTCTGGATATATACTCTTTAAAAGTTCATATTGAATATCTTTAACGTTATTTGTGTATTTATCAAAACGAATAAGTAATTCCATATCTTCAATCTTTTTTAATACATATTTACGATTATCATCATTCTTATATAATACATCATAGTTAATGTCAGATGTATTATGTGAATATAATAGTTTATCACAACAGATTTTATTATTATTCCATATCTGTTTGGTTAGTACAATTAGCCGTTTATTCATATTTAATCCTGTTCGATAACTGAATAACTCAACACCCTGATAATAATTTGCACTCCAATTTCCAGAAATGCATAAAATAGAACAACTAAGCATATGCAGTGCGGTTCCTATTACATAACCAATAGGCAGTCCAATAAAAGTCTTACATATCCTTTGTGCCTTTTGTGTATAGGTTAATTCAGTCATATCAATATCATTCGTTATTCGTGTCATTAGTTCTTCAACCTGATTTTCATCACAAAATAAATGTATCTTGCAAATAGTATTTTGAACTTTTCCAACAATCTTTACAATTTCATATTCTTTTTCAAATAACACGTCTATATTATTGATATTTGGTGTTGTATAACAAATAACAGGTTCTTTGTAGGCTGAATTATATTGTCCCTCAACTTCATGATAATTTGCTGTATCATTACCACCACCTTGTTTAATTATATAACCACTATGTGACATATACCATTGTGTATATATTTTAGTATATCCATCACATTGTAGAAAAGCACTTTTTGTATTAACATTAATATCACATGCTCTTACTTTAATATTCATATCTGGAGATACATTTCCACATATATATCTAAATTGATCAATATTAGAAAGTCGTGTAATTGGCATTATATATATATATATATATAGTATACCCTTTATACGTCTTTATACATGTTTATTACGCCTTTATATTTAAATCTTCAAAGGTGTAAAAATAATATATCAATATCATTGACGATCATTGACGATCATTTATATATCTCGTTAGAATCCTATTAAAAATAATATCATACTCCATAATGGTGTAGTCTAATGCCGTATCCGGAACCAAAAATTGCTTTTGGTATATTTCGCCTATTACATTTATATAATTACGTTTAATTTCAATTGTTAATTTATACCCGATATATTTACAGCGTATGTTTCCAACAAATATATAAGGATATACGTTCCATTCCTGAATGATATTCATTTTTGGTAAATTTACCGATAACCATCTTAATTTTGGTACGGTATCATATGATATTATTTGAGTATCATTCAAATAATCGTCATGTATTGCTGGTACAAACTGAATATTTTCCGCTTTTACTTCATTTAAATATTGTGTAAAGTATGCAGAACTCTTCATAATGTTGTATAATTCCAATTCAGTAACGTATGTTGTATTTATGATATGATTAAATACATATTTTCCATCTCCAGATGATAATAGATGAAATATATACAACACAAATAATATTAATGACATATATTGCTCTAATATTATTTAATTCATATAAAAGTTTACCGGTTATTTACTTGTAAGGTTTGTACTCAACTGAGATTACTTTTCCAAGCATTACTAAATTATTTGAGTCCATGACAGCAATTCTTCCAAGACCTTCGCATTTATCGAAGCTCTCCATATAAATTGGTTGCTGAGGCTCAAATTCAATTTCTGCCTGTTCCCCGCGCTCTAGGAATGGAGGATTTTCTAACTTATGTTCACCTGTTTTTTTACCTATCTTCCAGTTGATTTTCGTCATTTTACATGCTGATTTCGCAGTTCTTACATGAACACATGGACTAAATCCCGGTTTGAGTTGTCCAGGATGCTCCTGTACAGCTACCTGCGCTACAAAACGTTTAACCGGTAGGCACATAGCTTCCTTTTGTAAAGTAATGACATCTCCTACTTTCGGCATATTGGATTTATCCAATCCTTTCATATTCATACCTACATTGTCGCCGGGTTTCGCGTTTGGCCATGTTTTATGATGCATCTCAATACTGAATACTTTTAAGTTCTCTAAATTTCTAGGCACTACTCTACATACATCTCCCGCGTTAATAGTACCCTGTTCAATGCGACCAGTAATAACGTCCCCGACACCTTTAATTTTGTATATACCGTTAATAGGAATTCTTACTTCATTATCGGGTTTTCTCGCAGGGGGTCTTGCTGCCTTTTCCAGAGCATCGTATAGAGTATATCCGGACACTTTCTCTGTTTTTGACATATTAACTTCCCATCCATTATACCATGGCATCTTATCTGATTTTTCCACTAAATTCTCGCCTAGGAATCCGGAGTAAGGAATGAATGCTACTTGTTTAGGTTTAAATCCCGCCTGAGAAATCATTTTTGTCATTTCCTCTTTAATCTCGTTGAATCTTTGCTCTGACCAATCGCATGAATCCATCTTGTTTACGCCAACAATTAATTTCTCAATCCCTAAAAGGCCTAACAATCTGGCATGTTGTCTGGTTTGTCCTTGGACCTCACCGCTTTTATGATCTCCTCGCGCAACAGCTGTTTCAAATCCGCCCATTTCAGCAGGAACTAACAATAGCGCTACATCCGCACACCCAGCACCAGTAATCATATTTTTAACATAATCTCTGTGTCCCGGCGCATCTACAATTGTGTAATGATACGAGTCGGTATGGAATTCTTTCGTAGTACAATTAATAGTAACACCGCGCTCCCTTTCGGCTTTATCTTTATCCATGAAATACGCAAATGCAAATGAACTTTTACCCTGCTGATCAGCTTCTGCTTGAAGTTTTTGCATTTCGCGTTCAGAAACGCCTCCTAGTTTAAAAATTAAATGTCCAGTAGTTGTAGATTTTCCCGCATCTACGTGACCACATACAACTAAAGAAATATGTTGTTTTTGTTCGCTCATTATATAATTATTTATGATTATCTCTTTAATTTATTTTTAAATATACTTTATCATATTGACTACACAATTATTATATTGACATATAATATATATAGTATGTTCATTTCTCTTAAAAATGACAATGTCAATGATTTCTACGAGTTACCAAAAGGTAGCCTCCTTTATAGAGGAGATGATAATAAAATAATCGTAGAAAACTATAAACCGCGTTTTTTTGTATATAATATTAATGATACCGATTCGTATGGGAAAATAAAATATCAATTCAAAGTAAAAAATACATTAAGATTATTGGCTTTAGATAAAGACGTCGATAATTTTTATAATAATTCTCCTATTAATATACAAAACATATTACATAATAATTATGGATATGTAAAAGGCATTCCTCTGCGAAAACGCAACTCAGTATCCGATAGTGATAATACCTTATTGACCTATATATGTTCATTGGGTAAATATGACGGGTATGCAACAGACATTATGGAAAGTGTTCATGAAATTGAAGGACAATTTCACTCAGAAGTATGTATATGCGACAGCACTAATTACGAAGAACCTACTATACTATCCAATTTATCTACTGAAGATAAAGAGCGCGCACATGAAGACGCTCAATTGATTAGACTATCCAAATTAGATAAAGAAACCCGAAAGAATAAATCGCGATCAATATTTGATAGCGAATCATCCGTGGGAAAATTGAGTTTTGGATTTGATGACGATGATGACGATGATGAGCAACATAATGATATGTTCTCTGGAGGAGGAAATTTACGTAAAACAAGAAAATCTAATCCAACAAAGAAGTCAACAAAGAAGTCAACAAAGAAGTCAACAAAGAAGTCAAAAAAGAAGCCAACAAAGAAGTCAACAAAGAAGTCAACAAAGAAGACGATAAAGAAGTCAACAAAGAAGACGATAAAGAAGACGATAAAGAAGACGATAAAATCAAAATAAAGTTAAAGTTAAGTTAAATATTAAAATTTCTATTTTTTATTTTAAGAAATTATAACATGCTTATAAACAAATACCTAGGAGGAAATAATTTCAATAAAGCTGTGACTGTTGCGAATAAAATTATTAACCAACGTAAAATCCCAGTAATTAACTACGCCATTGAACATAGCGGTAGCGGAATGGATACATTTAACGAATATAAACAATTGAATTATATAATAAATAACGATTATCGTATTGCATTGAAATTATCATCATTTAACTTTGACAAAATACTTATACATGATATTGTAGATATGTATAAAGAAAAAAATATCAAAATATTGATAGATGCTGAAGATAATAATTTCAATAATCGTTATCATGATATGACAAATGAGCTAATTCAAAAATATAATTATGATGACCCGACGATTATAAAAACATATCAAATGTATAGAAAGGACTCTCTACAAACACTTAATGAAGATTTATATGCGTTCGGTGATTTACATATGGGTGTGAAATTAGTTAGAGGAGCTTATTGGAATAATGAGTCATGCGATGGTCATCTATTCACAAATAAAAAAGACACTGATATTAGTTATAATAGCGGGGTTATGAAATTATTTTATAATAATTCAAAATCATTAAACGTGTTAGCAACACATAATACAGAATCCATAAATCTAGGAGTTCTTTTAAATAAAGAAAATAAAAAATTTGAATTTGGACATCTACACGGAATGAAAGAACGCGCATATAAAGATTTAAAAGAGGAAATTGTAAATGTGTACATCCCTTACGGACCATATTTCAAAATGATACCTTACCTTATTCGTCGTCTTTATGAAAATATTGATACTATTAAATACATGTAAATAACATTGGGTGGGGGAACAATATTGTGGAATTAGGTTATTACTCATCTGTAATTATATTGTGATATAGTATTATGGATTTTGACTTAAATATTGAAAACTATACTCTTCCTGATTTACTAGCTTTATTTAATCTTACTACTAATTTCAATGAAAGCGAATTAAAACAAGCAAAAAAACATGTATTCAAATTACATCCAGATAAGTCTAATCTACCAAAAGATTATTTTATATTTTATGCAAAAGCATATAAATATATATACTCAATACATGAATTTAAAACCCGGGGAAAGGATACAACAACTGATTACAGTGATCATATTCAAAATGAAGAAAAGGATAAATCTACCATTTTGAAAAAAATGAACGAACAAGAAGATTTCAATCAATGGTTCAATACTATGTTTGATAAATATAGTCTAGGAGATGAAGAAGATGGATATGAAGAATGGCTCAAAAAAGAGGAATCTTCTACATTTCAGGCAAATAATTTATCACAATTACAAAACGAGTTTGATAAATTTAAACAACATGCCATAAAAGATATTGTGGTACATAAAGAAATACAAGATGTGTGCAATAATCTATCATCTGGTGGATCCAACATTAGACGAGGAAGGATTGACGATTATTCGTCAAGTGATATTTTTAATTCATCATTACAATATAATGATGTAAAAAGGGCACATACTGAAACATTTATACCAGTAACTGACGAAGATTTTAATAACCGAAAAAAATATAATAATATATTTGAAATGAAATTAGATCGTGACAATCAAAAAATGGTTTTGCCTACTATGGAAGAATCAAATCGTACAATCAAATCAAAGCGCGATAATGAAGAATCTATAGCAACGCAGGACGCTTATAAATTACTAAAACATCAAGAAGAACAGGAGAAAATGGACGCATTATTTTGGAAAAATTTAAGATTATTGAAATAATAATATAATATTATATAATATAATAGTATGAACATTAATCCAGAAACAGGAAAAATTATATTTTCAGCATTGTTAGTGTCCTCTGTGATTATATTGTATTTTAATTATAGTCATGTCGAAAAAACAGACGATGTAGAATTTAATCTGATTCAACAGTATTTAGTGAACAATTCTAAAATTGCTAGAAGCGATAAACCAGTACTATGGATTCATAACGATTATAAATTAAATGATCGTAATTGGAAAAGTTTTGGTTCCAGAAATACCAATGAATTAAACAAACCTATTGTTTATCTAACAATCGATAGTATGATTAAAAAATGTGATAAATCCTTTAATATTTGTCTGATTGATGATAACAGTTTCAATAATTTAATTCCAGGATGGAATATTGATTTAGAGACAATACCTGAACCAAATAGAAAGAACTATAGACAGTTAGGGTTTTTACACTTATTGTACGTGTATGGAGGTATACATGTACCATCATCTATGTTATGTTTTAACAATCTCATTGATATTTTTACAGATAATGTAAGTAATGACAACTTTTTCGTCACTGAATCGCTGCCTACATCGGTATTATCAAATCAAACGCAAATATTCCCAACATTAAAAATAATAGGATCAATGAAAAACAATCCAAACATATTGGAGTTATTAAGAGATCTTGAAACACACTATACAACTTCATTAACCAACGAGACTACATTTAAAGGATCAGTAGAAAAGCATGTACATATGTTTGCGTTAGAAGGTAAATGTAATATTGTACCTGGTAAAACGTTTGGTTATTTTGATGAGAATAATATCCCCATTTCCATATCTGAATTGATGAGTGACGCTCCTATAACTCTAAGTGAGACAACAGTAGCGATTGAAATACCAGTGGATGAAATAATTGAAAATAAAAATCGTAATTGGATGTCTAAACTGGAAATAGATGAATTACCACATGTAAATAACAATATTGGTTATTTGCTACACAAACAATACTGTTAAGAAATTAAGAGACAAGGTTTTCATGAATTATACACTACGCTATAAACTACAATATAAACTACACTATACCCTACAATATGATGTACAATATGAACGAACTACAATATGCCCTACAATATAAACTATAATACTATTATTATAATTTATGGTATTCCATTATTCCATCATTCCATAGGTAATTAATGTTCATCATACTGTATGAATTTTATCAGGATAATATATATGGTATATTATTTCATATGTTGACTTTGCGTATTTAATCTCCTGCTTATAGAATATACCATTCAATCTACACAATTGTCTGACAATTGTTGATAACATTTTATACGATTGCTTTTTGTCAATATAAAATTGTTTAGATACATGATAATGCGGCTTAATAATGTCTAGAAATTCATTTAAAATATTTAGATGATTCGCTCTTTTATATGATGAATTATCAAAAGTATACTTAATATCTCCTTTTAACGCAATTTTATCAAGTAATTCAAACAATATTTCTCTATCAACGCATGATTTGAATATTTGAGAGATCATTTATATATATATAATATAAATAGAATAAAAATATATTATAATTCTTTTATAATGGCCGGAGGAATATTAGATTTGGTAGCAACTGGAAGTCAAGATATTATTTTAATAGGCAACCCAGAGAAAACTTTTTTTAAGGCCAAATATTCTAAATATACCAATTTTGGTATGCAAAAATTTCGCATTGATTATAATGGTCTCAGGACATTAAAATTAACTGATGAATCAGTCTTTAAATTCAAGATTCCAAAATACGCAGATTTATTAATGGATACTTATGTTGTAGTTAATTTACCACATATATGGAGTCCAATTTATCCACCGCAAACATCAGATGAAGAGTGGAGAGGATATGATTTCCAATGGATAAAAAATTTAGGAACTCAAATGATAAAAGAAATATCTATTAGCGCGTGTGGACAATTACTTCAAAAATATTCTGGATCGTATATTCAAAATATGGTGAATCGTGATTATTCATCATCGCAGAAAAATCTATTTGACGAAATGACAGGAAATACGAAAGAATGTTATGATCCTTCAAATGTAAATGATAGAATAAATACGTACCCTAACGCATATTATACATCGGCACGTGTAGGTAGTTATCCTTCTATAAATGGAAGAAAATTATATATTCCTATAAATACATGGTTTTCACAATCAAGTAAAATGGCATTTCCATTATCATCATTGTACAATAACGATCTTCATATTACGGTTACATTAAGACCTATCAGTGAATTATTTACAATTCGCGATATTACAAATATTACAGACTATTATCCGCGGGTTGCCCCTAATTTTACAAAAGCTGAAATGGGATTCTATAGATTCTTACAAACCCCTCCTAGTGAAAGTATATTAGATGAAGATTATGCCGATAGAAGAATTCTTTGGAATGCTGACGTCCATTTATATTCTACTTACTGTTTCTTGAGTGAAGATGAAGGTGAATTGTTTAAAAGTAGAGAACAACAATATCTAATTAAAGTTGTACATGAACATGTATTTAATGATATTGTAGGAACCAAAAAGTTACCGCTTGATTCAACTGGGTTAGTTTCAAATTGGATGTTTACATTAGAAAGAAATGATATTGATTTAAGAAATGAATGGAGTAACTATACTAATTGGGCATATGATTATCTACCATTAAATGTCACATTGGCAGTAGACGAAGGTAATCACAAGTATTTAGATTATGATAATGAAAATCTCTTAGCCGATTTCCAATATGGAATAGGTGCTGGATTAAATCCAAATGGAGAAGATACTGGATTATTTATAACTGATGTATATACTAAAGATAATGAAAAGAAGATTCTACAGGAGTTTGGGATTGTCTTTGATGGCCAATATAGAGAGAATTTAATGGATTCAGGAATATATGAATATATAGAACCTCATTATAAATCAAAGGGTACCAATATGAATGGTTTATACACTTATAATTTCTCTCTTAATAGCAATCCGTTCGAGCTTCAGCCTTCAGGAGCAGTGAATTTAACAATGTTTAAGAAGGTTGAGTTGGAAGTAACAACATTCACTCCAAGTTTAGACGAAAATGCGCAGGTATTAACTGTATGTGACGCGGATGGAGTTATTATAGGTATTAATAAGCCATCATGGATCATATATGATTATACATACACTCTGAGACTATATGAAGAAAAATATAACATTCTGACATTCAATTCCGGAAATTGCGGATACATGTTTGTAAGATGATTTACACTGATAATTTACACTGATAATTTACACTGATAATATGAATTATATTATACTCATATAGTATAAATATGAGTGATAATGACAAAGACAATAATGATGTTTCTGACATGGACTTTGTCGTAGATGATACGGAGGATGATACAAATGATGATACGAATGATACTAAAGAAAATGAAACGAAGAAAGAGAAATCAACCTGGTTAGAAGCAACTGGATTTGAAGATTTCATATACGCGACTATTAAAGGAATAATAATACTTCTAATATATTTATATTTTGGTACCAGTTATTACCTAATTTCTAAAAGCGCGGAATCACAAGAAGGTGGGCTATCAGGGCAAGACATTAATGGATATCCATATACAGGTAACTTCTCAGAGTGCAAACTTTCAGATTTAGATGTATCTGATCCTATATCAAAATGGGAATTTCCTTATAAAAATCCAGTCACCTGTAATGCTGAAGCAAATAAACATAGACCTCTTTATTTCAGATTTGTTTCGTGGTCTATTAGTATAATTGCATATAGTTTTTCAACAGGAAGAACATATTTAAATAATGTATTTACTAGTATCGATGAAACATATACAGTTTTACTGGGTCCTATATTAATTCTCTTATTATTACTGGTATCTTCGTCATTCGGATGGGTAAGTGGAATTATAGGAAGTTTTTATAATATGAATAAATTGCTCCCTACATGTTATTTCTCTGTTTGGTTTCCATTCATAACACTTATTGCGTTTATTTGGGGACTTTCTACATATCCAATTCTTATAGGTATATACCAATTTATGGCAATGGCGTACTATTTAATATTACATGCATCATTCAATAAACTATCCATTATTGAGAATGGAATTAAAACAACTACTACGGGTATTCCATATATACTTAAACGTACTATAACCAATACCATGTTCATGTTCTTAGCCGCATTAATTAGTGCCTATCATGCTTATAGTAAATTAGAATTAGTATATGCGTTTCCTATAATCGGTTGGATATGTTATATCATATTCACAAAACTCATCCTAATTTAATTCAGTATTATTTACAGCATAACTAATATTTTTATAAACATGTGTAATTATTATATTTACACATGTTTTTACAATTCTAATATCAACTACTAACCCCCTAGATATCATCCCCTATATATTACCATCATACGTTGGTTTATGATTGTCAATATATCTATACAGACGTTGTATATCTAAATGATTCACATCATAATTGTTTACGATCTCATCTTCCGATTCTTTATTCCCTCTTAAACCTGTGTAAAAAGTTATAATGTCCTTTTTATCAAGAAGCATTATATTTGATATCCTTTGAAAGAAGACATAATTATTAAATTCGGTGGAATATTTTGTAAGCACTTTTGTAAAACGTACTTCACTAATATTCTTCATATTGTCTTTATCATTAAATTCATTATGCATTAGGTAATTATTATACATAATTTTAATAAATGATGAAAGTTCATTAAACTGCCAAATTTGCTTTTGAAACGTTATTCTATCAATATAATCTCCGTAACACATATTTTCTAATAGTCTATAATAAAACAATACCATATCCTTTTTGCTACATTTTTGTATGATATCGCATACATTTTCATGCCATAATAATGCTACTATTGTACGATCGTTCTCGTTAACATATTGATTATGTTTTTCGAACGGAATATTCGTTTTGTATATAGTCTTCACGCTTTCTTTTGATATTTCGATGACGGACTTTTTAACAAATACATTTTTAGATAATATACTCGTCAATACATTTGGACTCTTGTTGTACACCTTATAGAGAGACTGGATTTTTTTCAGGTCATTTTGACTATGTAATATTACCTGTTCCTTTGTAATACTATTGGAATCTATAAACACATTATCCACAATATTTTTAATTTGATAATCACTCGGTTTTTTTAAATCATAATAGTGGCACACTTTTATAAGCTCTTTTGTTTTTTTATCAATTTCGTTGGTACTGATACAAAAAATTGGTGTATCCGTTATTAATTCTATCATCTGCTTTTTTGTTTTCTTTGGACGTATGATAGTAATTAAAGAGGAAATTCCTCCCTTGTCACCACTATTTAATCCGTCAATTTCATCCATGATTATGGCTATTTTTTTCTTCACCTTTTTGAACATACTCACCACATTCATATCCGCCATATTATTTTTTCCCATATTTTCAATAACAGACTTATTTCTTATATCACCGGCAGTGTAATGTAAAATATCATAATTCATTTCGGTCAACACCTTTTTAACGAACTCCGTTTTTCCAATTCCACAATCTCCAGAAATATAGAAACCTCGTTTTATACTTTTTACGCTTTTGTTTTCCTCAAAAAAAGTAAGTTTATCTATTATATCTTTTTTAATATGGTCCCGATCTAATATAGTATTATAGCATAGCATTAATAATAATATAAATAATAAAATTTTGTTTTTAACTAATTAAGATGATAAAATAGTTTTTATAGAATCGCGACATTTATTTGACTTATATTCAATACACCATCTATTTAATAACGAAACGTATGAATCACATTTTACCTTTCTGTACATGAATTGTTTTTTTTTGTTCCATTTTGTCACATTGGTATGAAGCGTATGATTAAATACAAAGAATAAGTCATTGCGAATGATATTTCTAATATATCCATCATATGGCGTGAAATGTACGAATTTGTGAAATTGGTAGTAATACGTTTTATTGTAGATATACTTTTGATGATAAGGAATAAATTTTATGATTAATGTACATATATCATCTGGTAAATGATATATTTCTAATTCTATATAATTTGAAATCTGATGACATATATCCATGGGTATTTTACTATTCAGTGAATTACATAACGTAGTTGATAGAATCGACATATTTTCAATTAAAATACACTCATATTTTAATTTTACGTACATACATTTTTCTTATTTGTAACACCGTCCCATGTTAAATCGCATGAACGAGCCCACTGTGCTTTAGCACAATCGCTGGTTGCTAAAATTTTTGAATTATAAATATATGTACTCATATTTACATCTTTTGGACATGTATCGATGCCTATATTTTTCTCATTTGAACATATTATATCGTCGGAAGACATGTCTTCCATCCAGTAATCGGGGCATTTGGACACATTGCCAGGCCATTCATTATTTACAAGTGCATCTTTCATCGCACGAAATATTATAACTAATAATACAACGAGAATCATTAAAAACACAATGACTATAATCATTTTAAAATTTAATTCCATATAAATTATATTTTTATTTTTTTTATATATATTTTATATAATGCTTAATAAATCTAATGGTAGAATAGATATTATACAACCTCCCAGTTCAATAGATCAATTTAAATTATATGATAAATCTGTGATGAAATCTACGCCATATACGGATGCTGTTCAAGGTATTTATTATGATACAGTGCTCTCGCAAAATTTCTTTTCAGCTGAAAATATAAAAATTCTTCAAAATGGGATACGTGCGGGAGTATATGAAAAATCCAAAGAAAAATTTGTAATCGGAGAACAGGATAGCGATACGTTAAAAGTTATAATGAGAAGCATATTTTTACAGCATTCAATCAACTCACCTTCTAAAGTTAAGGAACAAATTGATGATCTTAATAAAATAGTACTAGAATATGCTATTCCTAAAGTTTATGGCGAAGCAATTGGATATATGAACTATTGTAGAGATTCAAGTACAATTGCTATTCCATTGAACTATCCTGTAATGTCAAGATCAAATGAAAAACAATTAGAGGAAAATCCATGGATCAGAACACTTTAAATAACATTGAGTAAAAGTTTATAAAACATCTATAAAAAAGGTCAATAAAAATACATACATATGTTGCTAATATTTATTAAGAGACCATTTATTATGAGACCATTTATTACGAGACTATTCCTTATTAACCTTATCGCGATGTATGGAATATTTAACATATTCCTGCTTTAATAATTGTAATTCGCTTAACCATAGTTCTGTTTCTGAAACCTTTTTATAGTAATCAAGATCACTTAACTTAGCATCATGTTCTTTTACAATTTTATCAACATTTTCAGTACTGACACTATCCATTGGCATTTTAAGTAAATATTTGAATTCATTGTCATTATCTATTGTGTCATACTTTTTATCAACGAGTGCCTTAACAATTATATTTTTCTTCTTATTTCTAAAATCTAGACTTCCGTTTAATAATTCTTCAATATAGCGTTTTCTATTGCTTAGTAAAACCAATTCTGTTTGAATAACATTAATAATATGATTCTTCCTTTGCGTATATCCCTTTAGACGAACTATATAATAGTCTTCGATAATGTCAATAACAGAAGAGTACTTTGTTAATTTCTCATCACCGTCGAATAAATGCATATTATTTGTAGAATAACTAGTAGTTAATTTTAAGGTTTTCTCCAATATATTAATATTATCATCATGGTCTTTCATGAGTCTATCTAGGACATCAGGCATGAATTTTATTCGTACGTCAATGTTTGTTGATTTACTCATATCATCATATTCCTTAATGACTGGTTTTATTTTTTTTCCATTTTTGTCAACGCTTTCCATTAATGACTCTAGTAGTTGTTTAAAATCATCTGTCCAAAAGCCAATAGGAAGCTCTGTCACATGAATGGTATCTTTTGAAATTTTTGAATATTTTCCTTTCACAAGATACCTTTTATTTTCAACATCTTCATATACATCTCCATTGAAACCATTCCAGTAAGGCGTGAATTTGTAAGTTGATGTATCTTTATTATTTAGCTTTTCAGATATATAATCAATTAATAATAGAGGATCGTAAGGGAGTATCTCAGTACTGAATCCTGTACCAATCCCTTTTACACCATTCACCAAAACCATAGGGATTATAGGAAGGTAGTATACAGGCTCAACCATATCCCCATCATCATTATTGTATTTGAGAATGGCATCATCTTTACCACTATATAAATATCGTGTAATTTTATTCAGTTGAGTAAATATATATCTCTCGGATGCTGAATCTTTACCGCCCTGCATTCTAGTTCCAAATTGGCCATTGGGTTCTAATAAATTAATATTGTTTGATCCGGTATAATTTTGCGCCATGCCAACAATCGCCATGTTTAAACTAGCTTCACCATGATGATATCCTGAATTTTCTGAAACATAACCAGAGAATTGAGCTACTTTGATTTCATTGGCTAAATTCTTTTTAAATGCTGAAAACAGAATTTTACGAAGACTAATTTTTAACCCGTCCATAAGATTAGGTATGGAACGATCGCAATCATATTTAGAGAAGTGGATCATCTCTTTATTCACAAAATCTTCATAACTTACTTTATCCGCATTTGTATCCAGGTATAAACTTCTATCATATTGCGCTAACCAATCTTTTCTATCATCAGCGCGTTTTTTATTAAACACTTTATCAATGGCGTCATCGCATGACTCTCCGCTATGTGTAAAATATACTAGCTTTTTGTTCTGAAAATATTCCTTAAATTCCTTTCCTGTACTAGTACCAAGACCCTTATAATATTTAATCTTCCAGCCATTAACATCATTTGTCTCTTTCCATTTTTCATATTCTCCATCGTTATAAAACATTTCTTTGCGAGTACCTTTGGTAGCTTTTAAAATAGGAGTATTCATATAACCAATAAATTCAGGAAGCTTTGCTAAGGTATGCCATTGTGATTGAAATAAATTTAATCCAAGACCCTTAATATGACTACCGTCCAAATCCTGATCTGTCATGAATACTATTTTACCATATCTTAATGTCTTTTTAACGTCTTCTACCGTGTATTTTTTATTTACTTCTAGTCCTAGAATCTTCTTAATTTCATTTATTTCTTTATTCTCTGTGATTTTCTTTTGAAGTTCGCCACGTACATTTAACACTTTACCTTTCATTGGATATACACCAATTTTGTTGCGATCATCGGTTGACAAACCAGATACAATACCTGCCTTTGCTGAATCACCCTCACACAATATAATACTACATTCGCCGGAGCGACTAGTTCCAGCCCAATTCGCATCTATGAGTTTATGAATACCGCGAACATTTTTCGTTTTAGAACCATCCGTTTTCTTCGCATTTTTATTCTCCTTCACGTTTGTAATGGCACACGCAGCATCTAGAACACCCATCTTTGCCATTTTTTCAATGAATTTATCACTTACTGTACATGATGATCCGAACTTTGCTGAGGGTGTATTCATATAATCTTTTGTTTGACTATCAAATGCTGGATTCTCAATATCACATCTTAAAAATAATGTTAGTTGTTCCTTTATGCTATTATTGGTGACAGTAACCTTCTTTTTCTTCTCAATATAGGTAACCATTTTTTTAGTGATTTGATTCAATATATAATCTACATGCTTTCCTCCTTTTGATGTAAATATACCATTTACAAACGAAATTTGTTGAAACTCATGCGTTGGTGAAAGTGATACAGCATACTCCCATCGCTCATTTTCGTGACTTTCATGACATCGCTTATTTTCCTCCTTGGATCCAATGTATAAATCAATATACTGACTGAAGTTCTTGATAGGAATGGTGTTTGAATTTAATTTTACCTTTATGTTTTTATCAGTGATGCCAGCAACATCGTATACACGACGTATGAGTACATTCTTAATATCATCTGTCATTCCAGATATACCAAAACGTTTATAGTCTGGTTTGAATACAATTTTAGTATATGGTTTAGTAGAGCATTTAGTAATTTTTGGTTTACAAATTTCGTCTAGGTTGTTTTTAAATTCCTGTCTATATTTCAATTTCCTAACATGATCCACCGTTTCAACATATCCCCATTCCGACCAAATTAAGACTAATTTGAATCCGAACCCGTTCTTTCCTCCCACAATTTTTTTCTCGGTTTTATCATAATTTGTAGATGTACGTAAATGACCAAATATAAGTTCTGGAATCCAAACATCGTATTCGGGATGCTTTACAATGTCAATTCCATTACCATCGTTTACCATACAGATCGATCCATCATCTTCAATGCTTATGTCAATATTAGATACTGGAATAGAGGAGGGAACATTATCTTTAATCTTTTGCTTCATGCGGATAACATGATCGCGACAATTAACAATTCCTTCGTCAAATAATTTGAAGAGTCCCGGAATTAACATTATGTTTTCACTAACAATTTTATCATTTTTATAAACCCAGTAATCGGTATCAATATTTTCGATAGATCCAATATAGGTATCGGGATTATCCAAAATATGCTGCTTATCTGTTTTCTTTTGGTAAGTTTTTGCCAAAGAGTTATCCATTCTGTATATTCATGTCATGATAATATGAGTTTATTTCAATTTTATTATAAATAATATAATATTAAATATAATATTTAATAACCGTTATTTGGGGTTTTGCACTATACTATTTTATATACTATTTTATATACTATTTTATATAATTTATTATTAAAATTGATTTAAAATTATACTCGTGTAATATACCATTATAAGAGATGGAGAAGAATGTACTTTTTGAAAAGATTAAAGTATTAATTGATAAATATAGTGACTCTAATTTTCATCATCATGATCTTTACAAAGAAACATACAAACATATTTCAAATATACCATTTGTAACGCAGTTAAGAAAAGAAAATGATAAACTTAAACACATTATTTCCCTTATTGGAGATACTATAACAAAAGAACCGTCTGAAAATATTACAGTAGAAATTAATGAAAAACCATCCGATGAAACTGTAAAAAATATTGATTTTATAGGTAGTGGTATGGTAGATATAAAAATAGAAGAAGAGGACGAGGAAGACCAGGAGGAAGACCAGGAGGAAGACCAGGAAGATGAGGAAGACCAGGAAGAGGAAGACCAGGAAGAGGAAGACGAAGAGGAAGACCAGGAAGAGGAAGAGGAAGAGGAAGAGGAAGAGGAAGAGGAAGACGAGGAAGAAGACGAGGAAGAGGACCAGGAGGAAGACCAGGAAGAGGACCAGAAAGACAAGGAAGATGAAGGGGAACCGTTGGAACACAAAGAATCCATAAAGTTGGAAGAAAAAGAACCCATACAGTTGTGTGAAAATATGGACTGTGAAAGATATCCACCTGATTGGGATTCCGAAGAAGATACTGAAGAGACTTATCAAGAGGGACAGTGGCAAAAATGTAACTTATGTGATGGCTATTTTAATGACGATGGAATGGGAGATATTTTATACGTACAAGAAGAGCCAAATAATCAAGAAGCAGGATGTAGCATTTGTGGAAAAACCGAAGATATAGTTCAAATGAAAGGCAGTGGGCAATATCTATGTGGTAATGCTTGTGATGAAAGCGATGAAGAAGAGGAAGAGGAAGGTGAGGAACCGGAGGAAGGTAAAAGAAAGTGTGAAACATGTGCTATCCATGTAAATACTGATGATATCATTGAATTGAGTATAAAAGTCAATGGACACAATTTAAAATTGTGTTTATGCGAGAATTGTTTTCAAGATAAGGCGGATACTTTACGAAAAGAAGGGTGGAACGTGGACGATTTCTTTGAGAAAGAGGAAGAGGACGAGGAAGAGGACGAGGAAGGTGAGGAAGAGGAAGAAGACGAGGAGGAAGAGGAAGGTGAGGAAGAGGAAGGTGAGGAAGACGAGGAAGAGGAAGAAGACGAGGAGGAAGAGGAAGGTGAGGAGGAAGAGGAAGAGGAAGAGGAATATGAAGAAGTTGAAGTGGAGGAAGGTGATGAAGACGATGAGGAAGAGGAAGAGGAAGAGGACGAGGAAGTAGAATATGAAGAAGTTGAAGTGGAGGAAGGTGAGGAAGACGAGGAAGAGGAAGTAGAATATGAAGAAGTTGAAGTAGAGGAAGGTGAGGAAGACGAGGAAGAGGAAGTAGAATATGAAGAAGTTGAAGTAGAGGAAGGTGAGGAAGACGAGGAAGACGAGGAAGTAGAATATGAAGAAGTTGAAGTGGAGGAAGGTGAGGAAGACGAGGAGGAAGAGGAAGAGGAAGAGGAAGTAGAATATGAAGAAGTTGAAGTGGAGGAAGACTGAGGAGTTTGATGAATAGTATATGATATAAAAAATTATAATAATATAATACACTATATGTCAGCAATATTTGATTTATGTATACCATCATTTAGCTATTTTTTGATTATGGTTATTATTATTGTAATTGATATAACCCGCGGAATGTATGAACTTGCGTTAGTTAAATCTATTGGAACTATAGTCATTACATATTTATTGCATATTCTTTGTTCAATGGATCTATCTTTCATTGCTTATATATTTGTGTTTTATCCACTCATAATAACCACCGTAGCCATTTTTTATCTTATGTTCTATACAAATAAATTTCGATAAACACAAAATAGGAAACTAAATATAACTATATAACAATATATATATATATTTAGTAAATTAATATAGATAGTATTTTTGTTTTATATTTAATGAAAACATTTGCACTTAATATGTTTTACAAAACAATGTATATATGGAGCTATTTTGAATCTTTTTATAATAACTATATTAAACAATTTACTTTAAGTAATTTCATTACGGATGAACCAATAGTATCTTTAATCAATTCTAAAATACCATTCAATTATGTACTCGATGACTTAGATAGTGATATCGATATGGATTTCGAGTTTGGTATTATCGAAAAATATATAGGCGATAAAAAATGTCAATTCATGTTTTTAGATGATATAGATATGGATGATATTCCCGAAATATTCACTAAGAAAACTGAATCTGTTATATTGTCAGCATCTATAGAAATTAAAGACGTCGAAGAATCGGTTGATTTAGATATTACTACTGTTAATTATTTTTTTGAGAATAATGTGGTATTTTTCAAAGAGCATATTGCGTATTTATTATATAAAGATCATTTGATTAATGTCAATGAAACTGATTATACAATTACTATAATAGATAATAAATGTGATATTGTTTCTTTCAATCAAGATCAATTTCTTCAATTTACGTCAGGTGGGGGAAATATATATGAAGTGAAATCCAGGAATATAAGTGTTAAATAAGTATTAAATAATTATTAAATGTTAATTCATTAAATATATTAAACAAAATTGATATATTTAATTATAATGTCATCTATAACATCGCCTGAAATGGAAAGTAAATGTAATGTTTATCATCAACTTAATGATATATGGACCATATGGGCTCATTTACCTCATGATACAGATTGGAGCATTAACAGTTATAAACGCATTACTGATATTGATAGCATGGAACAGATTATTGAATTAGAAAATGTTATACCTGACGTTATGATTAAAAATTGTATGGTATTTTGCATGCGAAAAAATATTCTACCTACATGGGAAGATAAAAGTAATTGCAATGGAGGATCGTTTTCGTTTAAAGTAAATAATTCTGACGTATATAATATATGGAACGAAATTATTATCACTTTACTCGGAGAGATGATTATTAAAGATGAAATGATGAACCAAACTGTAAATGGAATTACAGTATCACCGAAAAAGAATTTTTGTATATTAAAAATATGGATGAAAGACATTAGTATTCAAAATGTTAAAATGTTGAATTTACCAAGCAAAATAGATACAAAAGGAACATTATTCAAAAAACACGTCCCTGAACATTAATCGTTATTATATACGAGTAATATAATAATATTATAATCTAATATCATTATAGTATCATTATAGTATCATTATAGTAGTAAATCTATCGCATAAATATATCTTATACATTATACCTTATAATATATTATGTACTGAAACATAATCTGTTTACAAATTTTTTACATTTCTTATTAAGTAAACTATTCCAATTGACGGAAGCAATACTTTCATTCAAATTATATAATAATTCCGGGTTATATTTTGAAACCATAAATGAAACAGGTGATGGAGATGAAATAGGATATGATGAGATTCTAAAGTTTTTATCGCGGTTAACTAATTTATTTGCTTCAATGCCAGAATAATAAAATCCGATCAACTTATTCTTATTTTTTTTTTTCATATATTCTTTTGCTACTCCATCAATTGTACTAATATTGTTTTTTGTTTCAATCGGTACAATTCCACAACACCTTTTCAAATCTTCACTGTTAGGATTTCCTTTTGATACCATAACATTCTTTCCCTGCGTATTACGGAACGGATCATTGTCAAACTGTATGATATCTAATGATTTGGAAATTGCTACAGCCTGAAGATAAAATAAAAAGATAAACGATAAAAGTAAAATGACTATTCCAATTACCCAATACAATATATTCTTATCTGGATTAATCACGAAATAGCTACCATCTAATAATGCTCGCTTATCGCCTAAAAATCCATTTATCATTTGAGTAAACGTTCCTAGTATATTGGATTTCTTATTTGTTAATCCCACAAATATTGTTCCAAAAAGAGCAAGTATGACCAATACTATAAAAGGATAATATAGTACAGATAGTGTTTTTTTCAAAAGGGTATATTCTAAAGCCTCCGTATCTTCATGACTGTAAACTCCTACATATTTCATTGACATGAAAGGATATGTATAGTTTACATAGCTCATTTGAAGCGGATCACTTGTAAAGTTGCCTACAACTACGTCATATTTTCGCGATTTCAGTCCATCGATTAATTCGCTGGTTTTTGGTTTCTTTACAACAACATACTCTATGTTATATGTTATACCTGTTCGCTTTGTAAGTACTTTATTAACTTCCTGCCAAGCATGATAATTCAATCCATCTATATCACCATTATCATTGACATAACTTAACGGCTCATCATATATTGGAACTGCAACAACTAATTTATTTTTATCAGAATCAGTATACATAATATATGTTAGTATATTATGCATATATATTTTAATTTATGATGTTGGTAAAGGGGCTAAACATAATTTAATTTTTCCTAAAGAGGCTACGTGGTACAATACAACCAATGGTAGATCGTTTTCTAAATATACTTCTATCTGAGAACATAAATTTGTACATTTAATAAAATATCCTAAATTCTTCAACGAAAATTCTCCTTGAACGATTTTGGAATTATTTTTTGAAGAGATAAAAGCCATACTTCCTTCAGATTCAGCTCTATGAATCTCTGCTGAAGCAAATTGACCAGTGCATTTAAAAATTAATTCATTACCTACAGACTTTATTTCCAGCTTATCTGAAATACCGCTTAAGTCTCTGATAATTTTTTGAAAGTCGGAAGAAGGTAAGTTAATAATAGAAGAAAATTTAACATCAGGTACCTCTAATTCCTCTGGTTCAGGCTCAATTAAACGAAGCTTTTGGGTTTTACATTGCTTGATATCACCGTTCTCAAATTTTAATCCCAGATAAGATGTTACGCCATCTACATAATCATCCTTCTCTATATATATTGTCAATGTATCGTCATTGTCAATTGAGTTAATCAATTTAAATAGATGAAACATATTTACGCCAATAATAATCTTTTCATGATCACATTCATATAGTTCAAAGTTCTCTGCCTCCAAATGGAGATGTGCCAAAATAGTATGTGATTTATCCATATTGATGATACGGATACCATCGCGCTGGAATGTTATATTAGTCTCTAATAAAATGTCTTTTAATGCGGTCATCAATGTACGAAACGGCGCAATTTGTACAGTTTTTATGGTTAAAACATTATTAGGATTTGTATTGGGCATTCTTTTATAAATTTATACATGAATCTTTAAGTTTATTATATTTAAATGAATAAATATAAACGCATCTCATTTATTATTAATAATACAACATGTCAGATATTGTAGAGGAAGTACAGAAATTATATGATGAATATAAAGATAATGAATATATTTATTCGAAAATGGCCACGATTATATGGGGTATGCGTAAATCATTAGAAACCTCGTATGAAAACTATCTTATTCAAAAGGAGAAAAATGAAATGACGGCAAAGTTAATTAATACTACAATTAATAACTTTTTCAATAATCACTTATTCTTCTATAATAACAGTAATAGTATAGAACAATTTATTTCATATACAGATAACTCGTTCCAGATTTTTAATAATAATGAATTTTCTGTTTTCATTTATAACTATATCAATAATATTGGAAATACTGATTTAATATACAAATATAAATACAAGATAGAAACTTCCATTATAAAAAGTGTTAAAAAACAATTACTCATTGATATTATACCTACTTCTAGCACCATTCAAAAGGTTATTAAATTATTGTATCCATTATATTTTGAACGCCGTGAATATGCTAAATTATTTTTGATTAACCTAGGAAATAATATTCATAAAAAGACGAATAATACAAGTGTTCTATTATCGCAGAATAATAAGAGGGTAATGATCAAGTTATCCAGTCATATATGCAATATTATTGGAAATGTCATTCCTCTTTCAAATATCAAGTACAAATTTATAGACAATGATACAAATATTAACAATCCTTTTACTAATACCACTAATGCTGGTATGATCACTAATGCTGGTATGATTACTAATGCTGGTATGATTACTAATGCTGGTATGACAACAAACGATGCTAATAATAATAATAATAATAATAATAATAATAATAATAATGATACCTTATTTCTTCCTATAAATTTTACCAAACACGAATCATGTGACGTAATATATAAGAACATTATAGATATTATTGTAGTTGCGTGCCATTACTCAAATAGATTTGATATAAATACTTTTGCATCAAAGTGTAATAATCATGTAAGAACGTGTATTCGTAAGTTCTCTAATGTTATTGTCATCATTAACAAGTTTACAACACTATATCTACATTTTGACAATACTAAAGAGATACAAAGTAAAGATATGTACTTCATATGGAAATTGTTTATAGATGAGCATATGTTACCCTCTATGTTTACAGAAAAAAAACTCGCTACATACTTAACGGAAACAAATAAGGTGATTTCAAATGGTAAATCTTTCATAAATATTACGTCGCCTTTATTGGAGGAAGTAAAACAGTTTATTCAGTTTATTAACGATTCGTTTACAATAACTTATAGTTATGAAGAATTTGAAATAGATGAAGTGATTAATATATTTTCATACGAACAATCATTAGATGTAAATTTTCTTACAAATGATATTGCTATAAAGGCTATACGATTTTATATTAAAAATATTAACGTATACGATGACAAAATATATTCAGTTTCATGTAAGTATTGGGATAAGAAAAAGGAGGTGAAAGAGTTTATTACTGATTATATTGGTAAATCGCGTGAAATAAAATCTTCATATAATGCTTATCAGTTATATACATCCGGAAAAAATAAGTTTAAGGTAAATAAATTATATTTTGAAAGCATATATGACGATATTTCATCAAACAATTGAGTTGAATTTGTATACGATTTATTATAGAGCTATTGCTATAGAAATTTGTATTGTATTTTAATTAGAATACAACACCAATTATAAAATTAATTACGAGATAATGCTATGGATAATGCTAGAAAATGCTAGAAAAATGTGTAACAAAGGTTTAAAAAAATTTAGGTTTATTATTTGTTTGAGCGACATTACTGCGTTTTATCTGAAAAGTAGATTTATTATTTAATGATTCAAACTGACCTCCATGCATACTATCTGTTTCTTCGTAAATTTCTGGTAATATACGCGTAATTGGTTTGTCGACCACCACAAACAAACGATCCTGGCGTAGTAATTGTCTATATTCATGAATTGTCATGTTACCCATGAATTTATCCAACATATAGTGAGGATTAGGTGCAGGTTTAATATCAGAGGTGTTGCTATAAATTGTATTGTATAGATAATTCATTAACTGATATCTTTCAAATTTTTGAGACGAGTCAATTGTTTCGTTAAATAAATACGCCGCAGCGCACTCGGGACTACAATAACATCCATATACATAGTATTCTTCATTTAATTTATATTTGGGAATGTGTACAGACGTATGGTCAAACTCGCAGGTACACCAAAAACATGCTGAATTACTATTAATTGAATCATTAAAATAAAAGTTTTTCTGTAATTCTCTTACCTTATCCGAAATATGTTTAATATTGCTTTCATTTGACGCACTGTTTTGAGCAACGTTTTGATGAACACTTTGAACAACGGTTTGATGAACATTTTTATGAACGGTTGATGTATCATTATTAGCATTCATATCATCATTCATATTAACATCATTCATATTAGCGTCATTCATATTATCACCGGCATGTTCTATAGTCTTATCCATAATCGTAACCGTATCAGGTTCATCCTGTGGTTCATCCATTTGCTTATCCATTTGCTTATCCATAATATCATCATCTAAGATTTGAAATGAAAGACTATTTGATTCAAAGGCTTCTAGTTTGAATTCATCGTTTGTGATCTCTTGACTGTTACATTTGAGATGTAGTATTACGTTTTCTGTCACATATTCACTTTCTTTACTTTTCTCTAGAGGGTTATTTATGATTTTTCCGCCTTTTGGTTTTCTACCGCGTTTTTTTGGAACATGAGGTTCTACATTTTCAGGTTTTGGTTTTGGCTTTCTACC
>Ga0209632_10000078_pt1 | contig 96158 bp, 150 predicted proteins | sample COG_10_FD_184754 | JGI IMG/M metagenome (GOLD analysis project Ga0209632, IMG submission 184754) | Pelagic Microbial community sample from North Sea - COGITO 998_met_10 (SPAdes) (version 2) | ecosystem: Environmental > Aquatic > Marine > Neritic zone/Coastal water | place: Helgoland, sampling...
CCTGCATCGCCATCAGCTGAAAGGCCGTATGCTTGCTGCATTGCTTTTACTGCTCTTGCTGTGCCTTTGCCATACCATCCGTCAGCTTTGCCTGCATCAAAACCGTTGTTGTTAAGCCATTGTTGCATTTGTTTAACTGCTGGAAGTTTTCTTTTGCCGCCGCCACTTGCTCTCCATAAGCTAGTAGAAGTATCAAATGTTGCTTCGTTCATCATGTTAATAATATCGTTTGCTAATGATTCGGTGTTCTTATCAATAAATTTTTGCGCTGTATTTGTACCGCTTGGATTTCCACCGTCTCTTGCATTATTCCTACCGCCTGAACCTTTTTTAACACCAACTGGTTGTATGTTATTATTTGGGGCTGGTTTAACATTAGTGCCAGCACTAGCAGCGTTCCCAGAATTAGTGCCAGCCCCGGCAGCTTGTCCGGCTGCTTGTGATTTTACCCCTTTAAGCCACGAATCGTACCTGTTAGGATTTTTAAACTTTGTCTTCATTGCTTTAACTGCGTTTGGATTTTTTAATAGTTCCAACACCTTCTTATAATCCTTCTTTTTAAGAAGTTGCTCTATTTGTTTAACTATTGCAGCCAGTTTAACTGGATCTGTTTCTACTGGTGCAGCAGCTCTTGGTACTGCTATACTACCATCGCCACCGTTAGTGGCCGGAACCTTAGGTGGATCAGCTCTTGGTACTGCTATACTACCATCGCCACCGTCGTTAGCAGGTTTAGGATTGCCACCTGTTGTTGTCATAGCAGCAGGTGTAGGAAATGCTGTTGTATAACGTTTTAATGCACTATTAATAACAGTATCTAACCCATCATCAACTCCTATGGCTCCTTGAATTTTTTTATACAATGCCTTTAGTTCTGCCATTTCTTCTGCATTAAGTTTTTCTGTTAGTAATGTATTTTCAACTATTGAAATTAAATGTCTAAAATCAGTTCCAGCATTTTCAGGACTCTTAGTAAGTTTATCTAATAGTTCGTTGAATCTTTTTAAATCGTTAACAATAGATTGTGTTGTTCCAGCAGCATCAATTGCATTACTGGCTGTGCTTGCTATATTATCAACTGAAGCACCTTTTTTTGCATTACCAACTGGATCTACTTTTGCATCATTTGCTGCATCTGCTGCATCAGGTTGGTCAAGTGGTATTCCTTGATTACTAAACAAAGGACCGTCTGTATTCGTCGGTAGTGCAGATTTATTTGCCATCGCCGACGGCATTGGCAAGAGTAACAAATTATCTCTATCTCTGTTACCAAAGTCGCTAATGAATACAACATCGTGTGTATCTTTAAGCTCTTCGGCCTTTTCTGGAGAATATTTAAAAACATAGTCCTTGAGGTTACCTACTAGTAGTCTTGATACTTCTCTAGGTTGATTTGCAGTTCCTCTGCCGTCAGTTGGAGCATTAGACATTGCATCTAGCCCATCAGTGTCTTGTTGATCTTTTGGATCTTGTGGGTTTGCTATTTCGTGCATTTTACTAAGAGTGTTAGTGCCTGCATCTCCGTCGACTTTTAATCCATATTTCTTTTGAAAAGCCTGTATTGCTCGTGCAGTGCCTCTGCCATACCATCCATCGACTTTGCCGGCATTGAATCCTTGATCATTAAGAAACTTCTGAACTTCTGCTACATCATTTAATTTTACTGAGCCTTTTTTACTCTTGGCCCAAAGACTTGGAGTATCAGGATCCACACCGGTAATTTCTGTTAAACTACGTTTAGATAACGAGTTAATGGCCGATAAACGATTGCCCATTTCTCTAATTTGTTCTGCTACTGATTTTACCATTTTCTACAACTCCAATATCTTGCTTTATGCCTGGGCCCAGGATTATCGCAATTATGTCTAGCACGGAAACTTCTTCGACGTGCTGGGTTTGACTTTTTAATCTTTACGCCTTTTTGTCCAAAATTAACTTTTACTACATTACCATTTGGATTCTTTACATACACTTTAAATTTCTTAACATCGCCTGCCATAGGTTTGCCTAGTTTAACATTGCGACCTTGATACTCTGCTTCGTCTATTTGGTCATCTTCGTTGTACCACATAACACCATAGTCTTCATAAAATTCATCATCGTCTTCGTATGTGATTTCGTCAGTTTCGTCAAGCTCTCCGTCTGCACTTACTTCAATATCAAAATCGCTATAACCAGCTTCAAACATCATATTTGCTAAGTTAGCAGCATACTCATCTGACTCTTGTTCACTTAATTGCTTTGGCAGTTCAATTTGAAAAACAGTAGCACCCTGTGCTGATTCGTATATTTCTTGATTTTTAAAAATACTTTCGTCAAGCAACTGCGGCTCTTGTTGTTTTTCCATTACTACTCTAATAAAATGTTCCATAAAATTTCCTAATGATTTAATAATACACTATTTACTGTTCCGTCAGTCCAGTTAGAAACTTTTATTCTAACCCACACATAATTTCCAGTAAAATTATATATAAACGATCCAGTATTATATGTACTACTGTCGTTAGCACTTGACATTTGTGATGCAGTAATATTAAACCAATCAGCTTCAACTGGATTGTCAGCTAATGATGCTTGAGTATCAATAGTTCCGATAAATCCAGTAACACTATATTGTACGGTATGAAATCCGTCGGACCTGCTGTAATAGCCGTCACCTTTAAACTTAGATCCAGATACAATTGATACAGTACTATCGCCTGGATGTGTTTGATTTGATAAAATTATTTCACTAGTAGATGCCATACTACTATTTATCTATTGTCAGCAGTAGACACTAATTTATCAATTCTTTGAATATTATTTCCAATTAACATTTGTAATAAAAGCACCAGTTTTTCGTCAGATACATATATGTAATATCCTTTAATCCATGCTGTGCTATTAGAATCTAACATTTTTAAAAATATATTTCCTATTTTTACTTTGTCTTTGTGATTTTTGATCCATTTAAGTAAATGACTAGTAGTTTGTTTTTTGCCTCCAAATGTAATTTTATAAGGATAAGGAATTATTTCATCTTTTGATAGAATAATATTTTTGTTAGATAATAGTAAATTAATCTTATCAAGTTGTGGTTGCCATAGTTCAATATATGTTGTATCCAGTAATTCGGGATCAATTTTAGACATTTGTTCAAGCAATTTATAATCATTAGTGTATACCGAAAGAAGGTTATTTTCACATCTAATAATGTAATTGTCATATTTCATTAAAATATTATATAGTATTCGACAAAGTTTAATATCATACTTGCTTAAATGTTTTTTTTGATATGACGAAACAAAAATTGAAACTGTTTCACCTTTATCAGCAAGCCTTAATACTTCTTTGATTTGTCCAAGTTTTTTATTTGGCGACAATGCTGTTCTAAATCTTGCCGCCAAACATGTACCTATTTGAACTTTGTAAAGATAAGTGTCATAAAACAGTTTTTTTGTTTCAAACTTTTTCATTTTCAAGTACTTTAGGATTGATTATTATTTCTTTATCTTTTACATCGATATTTACAGTTCCGCCACCTTTTAATTCACTAAACAACATAAGACGACTTAGTGGGCGTTTAATGTCTTTGTCAATTACACGTTGCAAAGGTCGAGCACCCATTTTAGGATCAAACCCTTTTTCAACAAGTAGATCAAGTGCTTCATTTGACACTGTAATTTTAATGTCTTTGTTATTTACTTGTTCGCGTAGCTCTCCTAAAAATTTGCCAACAATCTTCATCATAACAGGTTTACCAAGTTTAGCAAATGTAATAACACTATCTAATCTATTTCTAAATTCTGGAGCAAAGAATTTTTTTACTTCAGTATCCTCATACTCGTTTTCAGCAGCACCTCCAAATCCGATTGTATTTTTTTCAGCTTCTTTAGCGCCAAGATTGGTTGTGAGAATTAATACACAGTTACGTGCATCAGCTTCTTTTCCGTTTGAACCTGTAACTTTTCCGTTATCCATTAACTGTAATAGTACAGAGCTAACATCAGGGTGTGCTTTTTCAATTTCGTCAAGCAGTAGTACACAGTTAGGATTTTCTTGTAGCTTAACAATAAGCTGACCAGCATTATCATCAAATCCAACATATCCTGGAGGCGCTCCAATAAACTTTGCGACACTGTGCTTTTCTTGATATTCACTCATATCAAATCTTACAAGTTTAACACCAAGGTGATGTGCTAGCTGCTTTGCTGTTTCAGTTTTACCAGTACCTGTTGGGCCCATAAACACAAATGATCCAATCATTTTATCATCGGCTTTTAGACCTGCTTGGTTGATAAGTATCTTATCAACTACAGATTCAATAGCGTTATCTTGACCATATACACTACCTTTTAAATTGGTTTCTAAATTAACAAGGTTATCTGTTTCAGTTTCAGCAACTTGCTCTTCAGGAACTTTAATCATCTTTGAAAGTTCAAACTGAATATTGCTTGCTTCTACAATTTTATTCTCAGTTTGTTCATTAACTTTGAAACGAGAACATGCTACATCAATTAAATCAATTGCTTTATCAGGTAACTTTTTGTCAGTTTGATACTTAACACTTAGACTTACTGCTTCGGTAATTGCATCGTCGGTAATTTCAACCTCATGGAATTCTTCATAGTATTTTTTAATACCTTGTAAAATCTCAATGCTCATTTGTGTACTAGGTTCATCAATGGTTACACGCTGGAATCGCCGCATAAGAGCACGATCTTTTTCAAAATATTTTCTATATTCTTCCCAAGTAGTTGATGCAACTACTTTAATATTACCTTTAGCAAGTGCTGGTTTAAGCATATTTGCTAAATCGTTACCGCCATTGCCACCATTGCCAGCACCGTTAATCATGTGTGCTTCGTCAATAAACATAATAGTTTTGCCTTTTTTCTGTAAGGCTTGTAGTACCAGTTTAAATCTTTCTTCAAAATCACCACGATACTTTGAACCAGCAATCATTGATCCAATATCAAGACTGTATACATTGTATTCTTTTAGAAATTCTGGAACCATTCCGTTTACAATTTTCCAAGAAATACCTTCAGCAATTGCAGTTTTACCAACACCAGGATCACCAATAATAAGAGCATTTGATTTAGTGCGCCTTCCTAGTGCTAGTGTAACTTGTTCAATTTCGTCTTCACGACCAATTACTGGATCAATTTTTCCGCTTTTAACATCTTCATTTAGATCACTTGTAAATGCTCTAAGTGCTTTGTTAGCACTCCCTTGGTCTTCCAATTCCATGTGGTTTTCATTATGATCATCGTTACCAACATATTTAATAAAATTTTCTTTAGAAATATCAGCTTGCTGTGTAACAAAAAATGCATATGATCGCTTTTCAGATAGTATGCTGACAAATACGTCTACAATGTCAATTGTAGTACGTCCTTGAAATAATACTTGAGCAAACGCTCGATTTAGTACACGTTCAACACTATTAGTTTTCTTTGGTTTATATTTCTTTTCATCTGTTTTAATATCGTCTAGCTTAGTTTTAAGATGATTTTCAAGGTTCACTCTCATTAAATCCGCATCGGCTTCAAAGTTTTGAATTAATTTTTCAAAACTTTCTTCGCACAACATCGCAAACAAAAGATGTTCTAATGTTACGTATTCGTGTTTTAGTTTTTTTGCATCATTAATTGCTTTATCAAACACTGTTTGAAGAGATACACTTGGTTCTACCATTCTTTATCCTTTTAATTTACTAGTTTTATTTAATTTAACATAAGTTATTGTGATTGTCAATCTATATTTGGAGATGTTGCTTGATCAGTTGTATCTGATTGATTAAATTTGGATCAGTTGTTGTGGGAACAGTTGGATGTATAGCAACATATAAATTGCCAGGTTGTCGGGTATTAGGATTAATCAATCCGTGTCCAGTTACTTTTAACATTTGACTAGGATGAAATCCAGGAGGTATATGAATATTAACAGATTGGTTACTTAATGTAGTTACTGAAACTTCTATTCCTACAATAAGATCAAGTACCGATATTTCTTTTGTAACTCGTAAATCACTACCACTTCTTTCAAACTCTGGATGTTTATTAATTATAATAGTTACTAATAAGTCACCTCGTGGAATACTAGTATGACTATTATCGCCGAGACCTTTTATTCGAAGTGTACCTCCGTTATCAACACCGGGCGGAATAGAAATGTTTGCTTGTGTCATTCCGCCATTCAACGTGCTGTATTGTATGTTAAGATTTTTACCATTAAGTACATCAACTAAGTCAAGAGTTACACTAACAGTAATATCTCGATTTCTTTGAGGCTGCTGTCTTTGTTGAAAAAACGAATGAAAAATATCATTTACATTGCCTGTATTAAAATGAAACTGTTGATGCATTGTAGGAGAATCGTATTGTTCTCTTCTTTGAGGATCTTTTAGTGTATCGTATGCTTCATTAACCTGTTGAAGTCTAGTAGCATCCCCACCGTGGTCGGGATGATGTTCTTTTGCTAATTTTCTATAAGCTCTTTTTATATCTTGAGCTGTGGCTGCTTTATTAACGCCTAATATATTGTAATAGTCCATACTACTACTTATTAGTTATAATATTATTTTTTACTAGTTCCGGTATACAATCCAAACCAGGCTGCACCGGCACCGACTACAATACTAACAAGTCCGCTTTGTTCAAAACTTGGAGCCGATAAGCTCATAAACCATATTACTACTTTGTACAGTAATACAATATACACAGTTAAAAATGCTCTTGGAAAAATTCTCCAAGCATCAACTGCTCTAGCCATATGTATAAGTTTTGCATATGGGTTTGGCCCTAGATCTTTTACACTAGTGTCTACTTCTAGATCTAGTTTAACTTTTCGAGTAGTTGAATCATTATTTGAAACAACTGTTGCTTCGTATGTTGGCATTTCTTTAGCTGCGGGCTGCGCCTCAGCTTTTGGTTTTTCTAAATCTTCAAGTGTTTTACGTGGCATATCAGCCCTCCCAATTTTCTATATGCTTAATATATTCTGACATTGAATGGTCGGAAAAATTATCAATTTTTCCTTTTTTAATTCCCATCCACATGCCTCGACATTGATCTTTCATACGCTGCCATACAGTTAACGGTCTTAAATTTCCATATGCATTAATATAATGTTCTTCTCCGCAATGTCTAAATCCCATGGTCCATAATGGTACTCTTGTAACAATATCATTATTGTTTACCCATCTATGATGTGTTGTGCAAAAACTTTTTACATAAGTAGGCCATCCTACTCTTGGAGATCCAAATGTATGTAATTCAATAGGATTATTCAAATCAATATTACATTCAGCTCTGTTTGCAATAATTGTAGCCATTGCTGCACCTAGTGAATGACCGCATACCCATAAATCTTTAGTAACATTAGTTTTGCGAATAATGTCTTCTTCGATCATTGGCCAAATGTCATCAACTTCTGTTTTAAATCCTTTGTGAACTCTTGAAACAGTTTCGGCCATTACTGGTATAGCTCTTAAATCGGCTTTAATATCATTAAATGCTGTAGGTTCTGTACCTCTACATGCAATTACTAAATCTGTTTTATTTTGGAATCGCCAAGCTTGAGCACCATCTTTGTTATAAAATTCAATGGTAGTAAACCCTAGTTTTTTTGCTTGTTTAGTAGCATCATTACTATAAGCTAATTCTGCTAATTTTGCAAATAATAGACTACGTTCCTTTAGTGTCTTTTCTTTTATCATTATTGCCCTCTAAATCTTTTAATCGAATTTCAATTTCGTCTATCTTTTTAGTTACATGCGGATACTTTTTACGCCATGCATCCTTAGGTTGTTGTAGCCAAGTCCATCCCCATCGACTAACTAAAAAATCAACAGTTAAATCAAACTTAGCATATAACCATAATCCTAGTCGTGTGCTTTGAAAATACGTTGAAAATGCAAGACCAAATACTGAACCAATTAATGCTGTATAGATCCATAGGCGATCGTTTGCCATTCTTTCAATCATGTCCCACATAGTAATCCCCAATTTATCTACCCTTATTTATTCTATAGTTTCATTAGATTGAAGAGCATTTTCATAATATACAATAATTTCAGTTTGTTGATCTAAATATCTTCGCAAGTCAGCAACATTTAGTGCAAGATTTTCATAGTCTTGCATCGAAAGTACTACATATGCAAGTTCGCCATGTTCTTGTGTAAAATCTTGCACAAATTTTTCATAATTATCTTTAGTTACAACGTAAATACGAGTGTCAACTAAATCAATTGGTTTTGGGCGAGTTACTATCGGTACTGATACTTTCTGTATCTCTGTTACTATTTTTACTTCCGGTTCCGGTCTTAGGCTGCAACCAGTTAGGAAGAGGAGTACTGCCGTCCCCGCCAGTACTAGTTTCAAGTTCTCGCCATAGTTTAGCTGTAGCACCATTCATCCTTTCTTCTAAATCATCACTATCTTTTATAGCATCTTGTACTAGATCTAATTCACGTAATCGTTTTCGTAAATTATCGCCATACGCTTCGGCCTTTTGTAAATCAGATTGTAGCCTTGCTGTACGCTTTGCATTTTTTACAGCTTCCTCTTGTAGTACTTCAATACTAGATTCAGCTGTGTCAACAGCAACTTCGAGTTTTGTGTTATTACTGTGCAATACAGCAATGCGTTCCTGTGTTTGCTTGTAATACCACGCACCAACACTGCCCATTGCTAATGTTAACATAAAAAATATGATGGCTAACTTTGCACCCATCCTGCCTATCCTAGTAACTTTCCCAAAGTTTTTGGTCCAACTATTCCGTCAGCAGTTAACCCGTTTGCTTTTTGCCATTTTTTAATAACACGTTCTGTTCCAGGTCCAAATATACCATCTGCAGGAGAAATATCAAGCTTTTCTTGCACCTCGGCCACCAATTGTCCACGCGAACCTTTGCGCACAGTTTGATTGTAGTCAGTTTCAGGTTCTTCATAACCTCCACCTAGTACATCAAGTGCATGAATGTAATGCTTTTTACGATCTGCAAGTCCAATTGTTCCGCCATTGATTCTTTTGGTCATACCTACAATATCTTGATTATCGCAATATTTGTTTATATTATTAGTATCCCAGAACCAACATGCTGAATCAAGTGCGCCTTTTTTAGTGCGTACATATTCAACAGCATCAGTTGGTGTCATTTCAACTGCTTCACTGAACTTTGTATAATTATATCTGCCTGTAAGTTGTAGTATGCCACCACCCCTAAATCTCCAGCCATCACCGGTAGCGGTATTGCCGTTGTCCATTCTACTTGCGTAAATAACATTAGCAATTTTTTCAGGTTGTCTATGATAATCATTTGCATCTCTTCCTGCACGTTTAAAATATTTTGGAAAAATAGTATTAAGTGCTTTAGCACTATAGTTTAAATTTTCGCTTAGTACACGAAATCCTGCAGATTCGTGACCACATTGTGCTACAAATCCAGCAACACGTTCGATAGTGTCTACTTCCCAAAGTGGTAGTATTTCGCACATTGCATGATACCAGTCTTTCCAATCATCTCTATGGATTAACTCTTCGGCCATCCATTCTTCAAATTCAAATTTAAAATGTTCTTTTGCCATTATTTATTTTCCTCTAAGTTGGTGCAATTTTTACAACTGCATTGGTGACAAATTTTAGTTGTTATTGGCGGACTGTCGTAATTTTGTAAATCTTGATAATATGGTAGTCCACAATGAGATATTCTTCCGCAATTTTGACAATAAGATATTCTGTTATGTTCTTTCAACAACTAGGGTATAATCCTTATTTTCAAAGGTTAATGTTTTGTTACCATATTTAGTAACATTATAGTCTCCGATATATTTTGTTAAAAATAAAATTTCTGCATAATCATTCATATTTATACGATCAGTAATACTTTCGTATATATCGTTAGTTTTGCCAAAGTCCTTGATTACCAAGGACACAGGATCAGCATATGATTTTTTTAATGTAAGTATATCATCATTGAATGACACTTCGTTTAAAAAACTTTTATTAAAAAAATTATCAGTATTATTTAAATTCGACTCTGAAACAATAGCGTCATACATTTTTGTATCTGTTGGAACATGTAATGATAACATTTCGATATTAACCGGAAAACTTTTAAATCCTTTATAGTATCTAAATTTAAATTTATTTCGATTTGTTAATTTTTTAATTCCATCAATAAGCTCAATTATATTTTCTGGTAGTTTTGAATCTCTTTGGATTTCAACAAATACTTTATACATACCATCATCTAATTCGCCGGTACTTTGTCCAGCATCAAGTACAAAACTGTATCCATTTTCAATAAATGAAACAAAATCTTTTGCTGCGTCTTCGTAGGAAACAGTAAAACTTAGTACTGCAATATCAGAATCGCTGCCCATCTTACTTTTATAGCTATCTATATGAAATATTTTATAAACAAGGTCTTGTAAATCACCTTTTCGAAGAGTCATTATAGTTCTGCTCCTTCTATACCTGCCCCAGCTAAGTCGTCAACAGGTTGTTCGGCTTGCATTTGTGCTTGCATTTGACCTTCTTTTTCTTCAACTTCAGACTCGGCTTGATCTTGTGTTGCTAATGTGGTACTGTACATATCACTTAACAGTTTAATAGGCATCTTAATTTCAACAATCCATATTGGTAAACGTTCAAGGATACCTTTTTTAGTACCGGGTCGAATATCTGATGGTTTTTTAATTTTTTTAGGCTTAACCAAATGAGATTTTTGATAAGTTAATTGACAGTCATAATCTAATAGTCTTTTGCCTCCCATAGGATCCGGCATTGACTTTCGCGGCCATGATACTTTTATTGATACCCAGTGCCTACTTATAGTTGGGCCAGACACAATTTCTCCATCTTTCCAATTATCATATACATATAAATCAAGTTCATCAAGAACTCTTTCCATATCTTTTAAAATAGAAAATGAACTATTATTATCGTAAATATTTGCAATATTTTTTATAATATCAATTTCGTCTAAAATATTTGTCATCGGTTTTCCTAAGTATTACATACTTATTTATCATTATGCGTTTTCAATGTATATAGTTTATTATTATCTCTTTTGGTTAAATACAATTGCAGGGAAGGAGTTTTCCTGTAATAGGAAAATTCACCCTGAATCCATAAAGAGGAGACATTAATGGGTAAAGCTAGAGCCGCTAAAAGGCAAGCAACTTTTCAAAAAAAAATTAACAACAATGTTGTTAAATTAAATACGGTCCTTCCTAAAAAGAATAAAAATGTTCATATATTACCAAGGAATAAAAATCAAGAAACATATGTACTAACCCTAACTGATCCGGAAAAAGACATAGTCTTTGGAATTGGACCAGCAGGAACTGGCAAAACTATGCTGGCATGCCAAGTAGCAGTCCAGTCGTTTTTTTCAAAAGAAGTTGATAAAATCATAGTTACTCGTCCAGCAGTAAGTAATGATGAAGATTTAGGATTTTTACCTGGTACACTAGAAGAAAAAATGGCGCCATGGACTAGGCCTATTTTTGATGTATTTAGGCAATATTTTTATGCTAATGAAATTGAAAGTATGATAAAAGAAGGAGTAATTGAAATATCTCCGTTAGCATATATGCGCGGCCGAACGTTTAAAGATGCATATATAATTGCAGACGAAATGCAAAATGCAACACCAAACCAAATGAAGATGTTATTGACTCGCATTGGAGATAATAGTAAAATGGTAGTCACTGGCGACCTAGCACAAGCAGATCGAATAAAGGACAACGGTTTAGTTGATTTTATTAAACAGTTTAATCGATCATCTAGTTCAAAAATTGCAACAGTTCAGTTTAATCAAAAAGATATCGAACGTCATGATGTTGTAAAAGAAGTACTCAAAATTTATGGTGATGAGTAGAGTATAGGGGATTTTCCCCTATACCATCTTCTTTTCGTAATTTAGCATCAATTTGCTTCATTGTAGCTGCACTATCGACGATAAATTCATGTATACATGGTTTGTATATTCCTTCCCAACCTGATAGTTCAGTATCGGCTGCAAGATTTGCTAATTTTTTAGTACTGAAAACTCCAGCTAGATATTTGTGATGATTATTAGTATTTTGAGAAACCATTTCAAGTATATACATTTTAAATATCATTTGCCAATGGAAAAATTTCTGAAATTACTTTTGCACATTCTACAGCAACTTCCATATGTTCTTTTTGTGTGCCATTGGCACTACGCAATTCAATATAGTGTATCCAGCTACGTATAGTACCATTCATGTACAACCTTGTTTTAGTAAGCCCTTCAGGCAAAACTTTACGTGCTACTTCTTTTGCTATGCCATTATTAATAGCCCAATCATATGCTCTACCTGATGTATAAATTACATCTTGTTGTAATTCTTCCCACTTGGTAATTAGTTCAGCCATACCTTCTTGGCCAAGATCAATGTCAATTGAATTTTGACGATTTTTTGTATCTTGTAATCTTGCTTCACTTGTAACAAATACTTCGCCCATCTCGCCTGGCTCAGCATATCTTTGTGAAAATTCTTGAAAAGCAAAACTTCTATGTCGTACAATTTGGTGTGCAATGTCACGTGTTGTTTCAATTTCAATAACAGCATTAACCATTTCAAGTGGTGACCAATGTTGATGTTTGATTAAATACTTAATCAAACGTTCACTTGTTTCGGTATTAATTTGTGCAGCAGGATTACTTACTTTTGCACAAAATGCAATAAGTTCCTGTAAATCTGTTAATCCTTCTGCTGCAAACTCATCTGTTGCTTTACTGTAACTAACTAAGCGAACGGCCATTCGTTATAATCTCCTTTTAAATTGTCAATTCTATTTTGTAAAAATGCGATTGTAGTATGTATATGTCCAGTGTCGTGTGGTTGTAAAAGAGTTTTATAGTAATTTAGCTCTTCTTCAAGTACATTAACTCGGACAATGTCATTTATTAATGTTTGGTTGTTCATTTAATAACCTACGCATTGTTTGCGTTGCTGTTGTTTTGAACCATCTTGGTGCTATGCTGTGTATTATTATAATAGGCACCAACAGTTGTAGCGTCAATGCAATCTTAATAGCATGTGTCATATGCTGTAATCCAGTCATTCCAACTTCTTCTAAATGTAGTTTACATTGCTTACTTAACATTAGTCTCCCTTTCCAGGTGCTTCGCTAAAATATTGCATTTTATCTTCAACACCGTGCCACTTATCTGCATCTGCAGGAACGTCATCTTTCCTCATCTGTGTAATATTAGGCCATAACCCTGCCCATTTTTCATTAAATTCAACCCATTGTTCTGCATCTGCCTCTGTATCTGCTATAATTGCATCTGCCGGACATTCGGGTTCGCATACGCCGCAGTCGATACATTCATTGGGCATAATTACTAACATGTTTTCACCTTCGTAAAAACAGTCCACAGGACATACTTCTACACAATCCATGTGCTTACATTTAATACAAGCATCATTTACAACATATGTCATACAGTACCTAATTTAATTAAAGTAGCAGCAAGATTAATTTCAGGATCTACAACTAGTGTATGATCAACTAATCCTTGTTTTATAATTAATACAGATTTGTCTTGTTGAGCTTCATTGCCAAATAGTTCAATATTATCATATAGCCAACGATAAATTTCTTCCATCTCTTCTGCACGAACAGTGCCGCACAACAGCTTTCTTGCTTCGTGTATCTTGCCGGCTTTGAACAATTCGACCATGTCAAGTTTCCAATCAGCTGCGCCACTATCGCCTTCATTGGGCTTAACCAGCACACCATCAGTACTGTTCATTTGTACGGTGTTAATACACTTTCTCAAATCAGGATATGTGCCTTTAACATATGTATCTAATGTATCTAAATCTGGAGTAATACCTTCAGTAATAAGAATTGTTGCTACTCGTGCTGTAAACTCTGTTTGATCAACTTTGGCAATATGAAATCCTTGACATCTACTATGAATAGCTGGAATAATACGGTTAGGATAGTTACATGTTAATACAAATCTAGCAGTACTATGATATTCTTCCATAACACCACGTAATGCTGCTTGGGCATTTGGCGACAAATAATCTGCCTCATCAAGTAATACAACTTTAAATTCACCAAATGGAATCATTTGCACAAAAGAAATAATCTTATCTCGTACATCGTCAACACTATTTGTACGACTTGCATTTATTTCTAATAGATCAAGTGGATTAACTTCTAGTTCGTTGAAAAGTAATTTTGCAAGAGTAGTTTTACCTATTCCAGCATTGCCACTAAACAGCAAGTGTGGAATAGATTTGTCTTTAATCCAAGTGACCACTTGATTGCGTTGTGCGTCATCTTTAAATACATAACCGTCAATAGTCTTTGGTCTATACTTTTCTACCCATAGTTCTTTCACGTGTTTTCCTTATCTCGTTTTGTTACATGCTGATTAATAACATATTGTGGAATCTCAGGACATGCATATGCAATTTCGTCTTCGGTATATGTATCAGGATGTCTGATACCATATTTATTCATTTGATCTAATGCCCAGTCTGTTACTTCGTCTTTGTTTTTAAATTTCATTAAAGTCTCCTATAATTAACTATAACATTTTTTAAAGTATTTGTCAAGGTTTCATGCCTTTTCTAGTAAACTCTTTAGCACGTTTGATCTGTTGTTGTTCAGTTAGTCGACTACTCAACGAAAGATGCTGCTTCCATAATGCATACAATTTACTTTTTTTATTTTTTGTTTTCATTGATTTTTTGCCATGATAAGCTATTTGCATCAACTGGAGTATTACCAATATATTCTTCGCCTGATTCTAAATCAATTAGTTTCCATTTTTGTGGAGTATCTGTTACTACTCCTAGTGTAAATTTTTTATTAAATCTTTTAGCAGTTGTGCCGTCTTTTAATTTTCTATCATTCATTTTTTGAGTTCTCTAATGCATATTTCATCATTCTTTCTGGTATCATACATATCCATATGTACAATGGCCAGAATATTAAATTACCAATTAGTATATCCCACCACATTATAAATTTCCTATATATCTTGCTACATCAACCATTCTACAACTAAATGCCCATTCATTATCGTACCAAGCTAATACTCGAACTAAATGATTATTAATTACTCTTGTTTGATCTGGTGCAAAGATGCAACTTTCTTGAGTAGTATTAAAATCACTACTTACTAATGGAAGTGCTTCGTAGCCGATAATGCTCTTCATATCAGTATCGGCATGCTCTTTAACAACTGAGTTTATTAGATTTTCATCAACTTCTTTTTCAACTTGTACTGTTAAATCAACACAACTTACGTTTGGAATTGGTACACGTAATGCACTACCTTTAATTTTTCCTTCCATAGATGGATAAACGTCTTTAAGCGCCGTCGCAGCACCAGTACTAGTTGGAATGATATTTACACCACTTGCCCGCGCTCGATAAGGATCTTTATGCTTTTTGTCAATGGTATTTTGGTCACCTGTATAACTATGTATAGTAGTCATTTGACCGGCTATAATTTGATAGTTTTCGTCTAGTACTTTTACTATTGGAGCAAGGCAATTTGTAGTACAACTTGCGTTACTTACTACACGATCATTTGATACTATATCAGTGTGGTTAACTCCATAAACTACAGTACGTTTACAATTGTTAGCCGGCGCACTAATAACAACTTTTCTAGCGCCGTTAATAGTATGTGCAATACATTTTATACCATCGTTATAAGCACCAGTACATTCTAACACTACATCTATATCATGCCATTTAATTTTATTAATATCACGTTCTTCAGTCCACACTATAGGATCTGTTATTGGTCCATTATATCTGCCATGAACACTATCATATTTTAATAAATGCATATTTGTTTCTCTGCCACCAGTAGCATTAATTTGTACAACTTGCATATCGTGACATTTATTCATAATGTATCTAGCTACACATCGACCAATCCTACCAAAGCCGTTTATACCAATCGATAGCGGCCTAGACATCTTCTTTACCTTCTTGTGCTTTCTTTTTTCGTCTTTGATAAAATCCGCCTGTATATTGTATATCTTCGGTACGGGCTCCGGGTGTTTTTACTTCAATTTTTCCGCCTTTGTTGAGATAGTCTTGTATGAGAGCATTGTCCTCATCGGACATTTTACGTGGTGTTGGATTCATATATTTAATTCCTTATATACCATTTGAACTCCTTTTGCTTGGAAATAAGCATCAGCTAGTGCGTTATGTAAATCACTTTGCATCGATTTACGAGGATCAACTTTAGCCATTGAAAATAGTGTTCGACTATCTCGAACTTGCCAGAATTGCCACGGAATGGCTTTGCCTTGTTGCCTTAGCATATCTTCAATAATTGTAATGTCAAATCCATAGCCATGACCCCAAAGTACATCTACTCCAACCATCCATTTTGGCAGAGTGTCTAAGAACACATTAACATGTTCTCGTCCTTCGGTTCCAAATGCTTCATCTTGAATTTTTTGATCTTGTTTGCCCCACCATAAAATAGTATCTTCGTTTACACTGCGATCTTGACTGTCAATATCTAGTTTATAATAAAATTCACTGTGAGGCTCTGCGTTTGAGTTTGGATCAAACTTAACTCCGCCTACTGTTAATACAACAGCATCAGGTTTAACATCTAATGTTTCTAAATCAATCATTGCATGGACTGGCATTTAGAATTATCCTTTTATATTTTTTTTAGGGTTAACAAATTGTGACAGTTGAGGTGCTTCCCAGCCTTCGGGCTTTAGTACTTTACCATCTTCACGTTTGTGAACTTTACCAGTGTCTGGATCAATCTTAGCAAAGTTTGTATCCATCACTTCTTTCCAGGCTGCTTCTCCGTCCCAACCTGCAGCACGTATCGCACCCATAGTTACAACCAAGATGTCAACGAGTGCGTCAAGCTGTTCAACTTTGTCGTTGTCTTGGATAGCTTCTTCTAACTCGTCCGTTTCCTCACGAATTAGATCGAGATACATTTTGTAGTTTGCTTCACTTGGCGGCTGGTCACACGCTGAGCCAAATCGTTCGATATCGTTAAATGGATTAGTCACTTATGCTTCCTTATCAAAATATTGACCGGCATTATATTCGGGCTTTTCAACATACTTTTGAGAATCAAATATTGCACTACTAGCTTCCATATTACGCATAGCTTCTCTTACACGATTCTGCATTGATTCTGCTAATAAACGTGCTTCTTCTCGTGACTCTACATTTAATAATACAGTACTACGGTCTACTTGATTAACTACTCGTAGAGGTCTATCTGGTGGTGGCACTGCATTAGGCGGTTGTGTTTCTGAATTTGGAAATTGAGCTCCGTAATTTTGTGCAGCTCTAATCCTCAATTGTTCAGCTATTTGTTCTTGCTGTTGCATCCATTTTTGATATACTACTCCGGGGATTGCTGCTGTTGCTTGTATTTCACTCAATGCTCATCTCCAAATTGTACTCCATCAGGCTTATCATCTGAATACATTAAAATACTTTCTGTTTCGATCATCCTTAGTTCTTTTTCACCATTACCGTCGTCGACATTAAAACTTCTAGTCCAACGTCCGTGTTCAACTAACACCCAATCACCTGTTTGATAATTATCTGTGTTATCTGGACCTTTGGCATGTACTTGTCCCCAGCGGGGATATATTCCTCTTGTTGAACCGTCGTCGCTACGTATTATAAGTCCTTTAGCAGTTGTTTGTTCACCAAAGTGCATATTAGTAACAATAACTCTATCTCCAATTGGATTAAGTTTTCCTTTAATTGCTTTTGTGTAATTTAAAACCATTATTCACCTTTTTTAATAAAATTACCTTCGTCATCTTCAATCCATTCAGCAGTTTCTTCAGCTGTAGCACCTTCGGTGTCTTTGTTATCAACAACTTCCTCTGATACAACTTCTTCATCTTTTACTGTTTCGGGATTTTGATAATATTCGCTCATGATATCTTCTCGTTTTCGTATAATTGTACCGCCAGGCCCTAATTCGTCTCCTCGGGCATTTACACGAGCATTTCCTACAGCTGGAGTAAGTTCGTTTCTTGAAATAAGCAAATCAAGGTCAATATGCTTTCCTTGGGCTGTTTTATACATTTTTCGTCCTGGTGTTCGCATTGCCATAATTTTATCTTTCTCCTTGCGTCATTGCTGATATTTATCTAATGAATTCTTTCCAATCTAAGTCAAATTGGATTGAATTAATTCTATGTACTCCTATTAAGTATAACACATAACTTGCTACAGAGCTACCTCTACCTACACCCCACACGATATTATTTTTACGCATAAAGTCTACAAGATAGATCATATAACGTAGTAAATTTATCATATTATGTTTTTCAAATGCTAATAATTCTTCTTCAACTCGTTGCCATTCTTTTGATAGCATACATGTTGCTAATGAACCTGTGTTAATATTTTCTGCTAATTTTGTTTTTAGAAATTCTTTAACTGAAATTTCTTTATATTCTTCGGGCATAAACCATTCACTTTGACATACATTATCAAATGTTTTTTCGTCTACATCTAGTGAGATATATTTTTGTAAACCCAAAAGTCCTTGTTCTTCCATTGCTGTGTTAAACTTATCTATATCATCATTTTGATCACAGAGGACTATATGACATTTATCTATATTTCCACTATAGATCATGTCAATTAAGTCGCGGTTAGTAAATCGCGGAATACCTAGCGAGTCTGTTTTCATAAGCATACATATATATTAACTTACTTTGATAAGTTTGTCAATATCAGAATTGGATTTTTCTTGATTTATTTTTGTTTTAAGTCTATTTTGTAACTCTAATTTATAATCGTCAATTAGTAATACCATCTGTAATCTTATTTGTTCATTATCTGTCATAAAATAAACTTTGTTAAGACGTTGAAGTTTTTCTTCAAGTTCACTAGTTGATATTAAACTTAGATTTTCAACGTGTGGATGAAGATTCATTATGAGAATGCACCAATGTATCTAGCAAAAAATGTTATAGAATCATAAGTTGAAACTTCTATCATTAATGGTGCTGATTCCGATGTTACACGTATGTTAGATGTGCTAGTTATCCATGTATTACCATCAGTTAGTATAGTTGAACCAGCTGGGCCAACTAGTGATATAGTCTTCGGCGAAGAAACAGTTCCTCCACTTAGAAATAGTTTCATTTTTCCATAACCATCAATTGGAAAATCACTAAATGTTAGAGTAATATCATTAGTAGCTTTTATAACAAACACATGTGCTTGTGACCATGATAAAGATAAATTTGCACTAACTCCGGTTGAGTTTGCAGTATTAGTACTTTCTTTATTTGCTAAAAAGTTTGCATAAGATATTGTGTTTCCTGCAAAATTGTTAGCAGCATTTACTTTACACGATCCTGCTTGTAAATCTGTTATTTCGGTACTAGTGGTTGTAAGTGCAGTTTTAACAATATTAAAGTTATCACGAAATCCTTGACTATCATTGTCAACTCCTGCTACTGGATAGTTTTCATCTATTGTTGAATAAGTAATATTGCTTGCCATTTTCTTTTCCTTTAACTTATGTTATTTATACTATTTAAACATTGAATAACTTATTACCGAATGAAACAAATTGAGGATACATGTAATCGTTTGTTTGACTAATTAAGTATCGATTAACACGGTATTCGATACTTTTAAAATCAAAACTTGAATTTTTTATATTTAATGCTATTTCTGCAGATTTACCAGGAATTGTATACACTAGTGGTACTACAAATGCATAACCTAATTCTTTTAATCCAGTACCCTGTGCAGTACGCATCCACAACGGAGTAAAGTCATAAGAATTTGTTCCTATTGAATTAATTCTTTTTCTCATGTTATCTATGTTTGAAATATGATAGCGAGAAAATCCAGTTTGACTAGTTTCAATAGCATCACTATCGATTGTTAATCCTCCTGACAGTGGCCTAAATCTCCAAGAAGTATTATCATTAACATCATTATATGATTCACTGTGAATTGTAATAGTGCCTCTAGGTGAAATACTACTAAATGCCATATTTGTTTCGCCAGTATCTGGTTTTGCTGAATCAATTAATGGTACGTATACAACCTCGTACAATTTATTATTTGTACCAGGTTCATTAGCAAATGCAGTTAAAACATTGCCAAAATAATAACTTTTTTCTGTATGGTTACGTCCGACTACTGATATATATTCGACCATATTTTTACGTATAATACCGGCATATACTAATGATTTAAGATCTCGTTGAATGCCAAAATTTGGATCATTTTCTCTATAAATATTACGAGGTACAAATATTGAAGTATCATTAATAAACGAATTAAAAAGATTACGTTGATCAGTTTCAATCATTGGCAGAAAATGTATATCACTATAATTATTTTTATCAGTATCGTCAATTGTTAATGTAAATGTTCTTGAAATTTCGCTGTATTGAAATCTATCTTTAGCTTGTATTGTAAATTTATATACTTTATCATACGATTGTGTATTATTATCAAATGTAGTAGTACCATTATCAAAATAACTTAATCCAGGATTAGCAACAGTTCCATTAATAACTACAGTTCCAATTAATTCTCCAGTTGTTGTTAACTTAATACCTGGTGGTAATTTTCCTGAAGTTACAGTATATACTAAATTAGTATCCAAATTAATAGTAGTAGCTTTTACTGAAATTAAACTTGGCCTATTAGCTTTTAAAGTTCCTAAGTTTGCCGAAGTGTTCCAAGAAATTGTACTATCAACCTCTCCTATAACTTTTAAACTGAATGTTCGTGAATTAGTAGCTGTTTGTGATTCAATAATACCAAATGTTTTTTCAAAATAATTACCTATTGTAGCACCAATGCTAATACTTCTTGTTTGAGCTAATAATGCTGTAATAGTAGTAGTTAATTTAATTATATCAATATTAGCAGAAGTAGTTACAATAACATTACTACTATCAGTTGTTATAAATGCTGATTTAATTCTGTTGATATTTGTATTATTAGAAAATGCTGGAACAGTTATGTTTATGGTCTTTTGATTAGTTGATACTGTAGCATTAGAAAATATTTCATATTCAGATGTACCAAAATATGATTGTAGGTTTTCTAGATCATTACCAGACCCTATAGTAGTATTTAATTGTACATTAGCATTAGCTTCTCCGGCTGTAATACTATAGGTTATATAAGGATATACTTCCTCAATTAGATAATTTTCAGTTGACGAAAAAGTTAAAGTTTTATTTTTATAAAAATTTCGATCGTTTTCATCTAATGATTCACTAAAGAAATAGTTTTGTCCTATAGCTGCATCTTTATGTAGTACTAACGGTGAATATCCTTCTAGAGGTTGAAGAGGAGTACTAAATGTAATTTCATCAAATATTGCACCTGATACTGCACCATTAATTATATAACTTTTACCTTCAAATACAACAGTTTGATCAACTAATGATGCAAGATCGTCAATACCGTCAGCTAGTCCTAATGGTAATTTTACAATCTTAATAGTATAGTTGTTTGCAAGTATATCAGCACTACAAGAAGCGTATACAGTAACAGCGCCATCGTTGGTTGTGGTTCTAAGAGCAGTAAGTGTAAATTTATAATTTTCTGATACAGCAGGTTTATACGGAATTATTCCAGCTATTTCACCAGTTTTATTATCTAATGTTAATCCTTTAGGAATTGCACTAGTAGTGCCATCATCATTTAGACCTTCAAGTGCATAACTAATTGTGCCTCTAACTGAATTTTGATCTTCAACATCAAAAAATAATGTAGCATAATTATTAGCTCGAATAGTGCCAAGGTCAGCTGCCGTTAACCATATTGGAACTCTTGTGTCTGTTGCATCAGCAGTAAATACTCCATTTGATGCCTTCATTATTTCGTTATCAGCTTTTACAAATGTATCTGAAACTATAAATGCACTAAATGATCTTTTTACAAGAGAAATTCCATCAGTGATTGTTACTGTAAACTGATAGGTCCTATTTAATTTTCTGTAAGATCTTAGCACTTCTGATGTAGCACTATCGGTGTATTGTAAAGTATAATCAAACGGAATATCAGTATACGGTGCAGAATCATAGCCTATATCAGCAGGGGTATAGATAGTTCCAGTTAGGTTAGCTTCTAAACTTAGAATTGGATCAACTTTGCCTGTAATCTTTCCTGATTTTGTTAGTTCAAGACCAGGAGGTAGTTCTCCATCCTTGTTGCCAATATAATATTCTAACACATTGCCTGCTGGTAAATCAACATCAGTTGCTTCTAATTGATAATCAATATAACTGTTGTCAAGTACAAAATACAATTTGTTAGGTCCAATTCCTAACGCACCTGTAGGTGTTGCCCATTGTGGTTTGTCCTGGCCATTAATTAGTATCGACAGTGTACGATCTTGTATTCCACTTGATGACGTTGCACGAATTACAAATGTACTTTTTGTACTTCGTGCAACTTCAAGTGGAACACCTGTAATTTGATTATTTAACAAGTATAAACCTATGGGTAATTTTCCACTTTGTACAGTAGTAGTAATTCCAGATAGCGATTCAAGAGGCAGTGTTAAAGAAGTTTCATTTCTTTCTTCAATACTGGCAAGCTGATAATTGTTATCTACTGTCCACTGTGGTAGCATATCTACCTCTTAACCTAGGTTGCCAAAGTCGGTAGTCATCTGCGTTGGATTTGTAAAGGTGCCATAGTCGACTATATTATTAAATGCTAAAAATTCAAGCCATGTTGTAACACTTGGTGTAATACCTGCATGATCAAACGCTAATGGCTCATTAAATCTTCCTGCACCGCCAGATATAGTAATTTCATCTGTGCCTTGCGTAACAGTTATTCCATGCCCAGCAGTTATAGATCGAAGTGATTCAACTCCGTTAGCTTTATTTTTAAATATTTGTGCGCCTGCACCTACATTTGCAATAGAATAAGAATCAATTTCGGAAAAATTAGAATTAAATTTTACAAATGCATCTCTGAGATTATCACCAGTGCCGTCATTTGCCGAACTTCCGATATTAGCTAGTTGTATTGACATGTTTATACCTTTCTGTTTTATATATTTATACTCTTCCGATGACTATTTCAACTACTCCGCGAGCATCATCAGTTTTATTTTCTAACGACTTTCCTAAAACGGTTCCTATTTTAGCTTCATTATCAACTATAGCATATCCAGGTATAGCACTAGTAACTAGTAAATCACCTTTTACAACATTACCTAATACTTTGCAAGGAACTCTGCCTTGCAATGCTAGTCCTATTACAAATTCTCCTTGTAATGCGCTGTTCATTAAATGTGCAGGATTTGTAGTAACTACTCCTGCTGCTCTACGATCACCTTTACTGTCACAAATTGTAACTTCACGGTCGCCGCCAAACACCAGTACAGTGCCTGGTTCATAATCAGCATCACTTAAATAATTCTCTGCAAGGTCAGCATATTGAGCGTTGGTTGCAGTACCGTGGAAAGTTTCAGCATATACAGCAAGCCATTTATTACCGCTTGCTCCGAGAGACGAACCACTGTTACCACTGCTTTGGTTAGTACGTGGTGTTATATCGCCGCCGGCGTTAATAATTATGTTTTCAAGCGTAAGTGTATTAGTATCTGGCTGGTATTTAAATCCATCATCAGTGAACAGGCCTAGATCGCCTGTGGCATTTGCTGTAAAGTTTACAAAATGACTATCTGCGTGAGTATTACGGGCTGTAACTTCAACCGTTGACGATGCTGGATTGAAGCTACTACTTATACCAATGGTGATTGTGCCGCCAGATTCAGTCACCTCAATCTCGGCGGGCGTACCATTAAAGTTCATTGTGCCGCCTAATGCTACAGCAGTAGTTGATCCTGCGCCACCAGCTTGAAGAGTAATAGTGCTGTTTGTAAGTTTTCCATTTGCAATCGATCCGGCCAGTTGAGCATTTGAGACACCTAATGGCTTAATTGATACAGCACCACTACTGACCGCGAAGTCTCCTGAGCCAAAACTTGCAATACCTTTTACACTTGTAGTAGCATTGTTAAGGTCGAGCTTGCTTTGTGCAATAGCAGCATCACTTTTAACATCATCATTTACAATAACACCTGTTGCTATGGCTGTTGTGATTGTATTAGCAGCACTTCTAGTTAGAGTTACATCACCACCAACTGTGGCATTTTCCCATTTAGGAGCTGGTGGAGAACCAGCGGCATCGGCATTATACACTAATAAATCCGATGCCGCTAAACTGGTCATAGTAGTGTCAGTTAATTCCTCTAGCGTATCATATAGTGCAGTTTGGGCATCTACGTATGATTTATTTGCTGCATCACCGTTTGAAACTGGCGTACCAACTGAAGTAATTAGATTTCCGCCCATAGCAAGTATGCCGGTCATTACGCCGCCGCTTGCTTTAACTGCGCCGCCTGCAAGTATGTCGTTTGGGTCGGTTAATGCACCGGTCCGGTCCCATCCTAAGCGTTTGTTAATATAACCTTCAATTGCCGTTTCGGTTGGAACAGTATCAGACTGAGCGTTAGTAAATGAAGTGTCAGTTGAGAACTCTCTTACTTGTACACCACGTTTAAAGCCAATACCGTCAATATTTGTCAATACAATAGCTGCATTAAATGTAATACTACCAGTACCTTGGTCAACTGTAAAGAATCGACCTACGCGGAAGAAACCGTCTTGGTCTGTACTAGCAAAAAATGCTCTACCTCTATTGCGCTCTTGTACTTGTGCTTTTGCACTAGTTCCGTCTTCGTCAATTGCTTCAGATGCGGTAACCGTGCTATTAACAGGCTTTCCAAATATTCTATCAGGATAGTTTGTTTCATTATAAGTTCCGCTACCAATATCAAGGAAGTCATGACTTGTAGCACGGCATGTTGAAATATCAACAGTGACCGTAAACGGATCGTTAATTGGTCTTCCTAGCTCAATTGAAACATTTCGTCCAGTTGGACTAACAACCGGTGCTGGTAATCCAGTTGGATTACTACCAGCGATGATATCATAACTTTTTGTAAATGTTAAAATTGATACGTTAGGACCACGTACTCTTGCTCTCATGGTTGTTTGGCCAGTTACATTAGGGTCGCTACTGCCAATGAATGGAATAGTTCTAGCTTCGTTGTTGTATAAATCGAACTGAAGATTGTTTGAACCTGATACTGCCTGTATGTAAAATTCTGATCCGTCTGGAAATACTGCGGTTGTAGTTTCGCCTGCTAATATTATTTTATTACCGGTTGTAAATCCTACGTCGGTTGTAATAGTCATTCGATACACAGTACCGCCAAAGAAAGATATGCTAGATACATTAGCAACTGTGGTAACATGAGCATCATGATAATTTGATACATTAAATACTGCACCTTCCCATGCAAATTCCATATCATTGCCTGCAAGTAATCTTGTTTTTTCATCTTCTGTAAATCTTCTTGTTAGAATAATGTTTTCATCATTTGCTGTAGCGCCAAGTGTTCTAGTGTTTGTGCCGGCTAAAGTTTCTCTAGCAGCAACAGTTATTGTACCAATCATACCAACATGATTTGCACATTGATAATAGTAAGTTCCAGTTGCCTCAGGCGACCAACTTACAACACCAGAAACTGTTCCTTGGTTGGTTGCAGCTGGTCCACTTACATCAGCGCCACCGTTGGCCACTCTAATGTGAAAAGGATGGCCTGCTGCGTCTACAGTAAAATTAACAGTGTCTCCTATTTTCATTGTAACTGCTGCGTTGGTGCCGCTTACTGCACCAGTTAGTACGTATCCTGCGGTGCCTGAATTTGTAACATTGATGTTTATTGGTTTTCCTATTATTTCATACCCTTTGTCTGTGGTACTAGTACTTGCATATGTTGTATCAGTATTAGTACTTAAACTACTAACCACAATATCGCCATGATCATTGTCAACTGGTATTGGAATATATTGATAATTACTGTCAAATGTCATTCGTGAGTCTAATGCATTATTTGCAACATTAATACCCGAAACAATAGTATTTTCAATTGACAGTGTTCTATACGTAATAGTTGGTGCTGCATTAAACACAAACGCAGTACTTGGTCTAGTAACTGTACTAGAAGTTACTCCGTGAACTAATAACGCACTTTTGGCTTGATGTGTAATAATTTGGCCATGGTCAGTCACGGTAGTTAATCCAGATGAAGTAATACCAACTCCGGTGGTCATTGCAAGAGCCCATACTTTTGTTTGAATAGCACTACCGCTTTCACATAAAAGTGCTGGAACAGTAAGACCAGTATCAGTTACACTTACTACTTCGTAAGGTGAATATTTGTCGTCACTGTGTAGTATATTAATTTGGCTACCATTCATTGGATAATGTGAAAAATCGTAAGCATGTACAGTAGTTGTGCCTACTTTGCCTTCATGTCCTACTGAAACAACTGCAATTGGATCACTGGTTATAACATCATCACTGTCATTTTTATTTGTAATATCATTTGCACTATCAGTAAATGTATTAGAAGTTACACTAAGATACAATACAGTATTGGCTCCGTCGGTTACAGAATATCGAAAAATACCTGAAGCATTAGTGCTAGCTTGTTCAAGTACATCATTAGCATCAATGTTTGCAGCATTAAATTCTACAGTGGTAATAGTAACACGTTGATCGACTTGATGGAATTTTGCGGGTTGTATCATAGGCTGAAGTAGTGTACCGGCTAGAGGAACTTCATCGGGATCAGAACCTGCAGACACAAGTCCAAATGTACCATAGGAGTTATTACCAGTTAACGATCTAATCTGTGAACCATTGTTTGAAAAATATCCAATATGACAATAGTATGTAAACACACTTACTAGTTCTGCTAGAGCATTGTTTGTTGCAATCACACCATATCCGTTGTCGTTAATTTGAGTATAGTCGTTAGCCAACATTGATTTATTGCCGCCGCCTTGTATTGTAATTAGTTCGTATGAACTATCAATAGGTGTATTATATCCTTGATATCCTGATCCATCATTTTTTAATGGTCCACTTTTAGGATCAAGTACAAGTGTACAGCTTGAAATTAAATCCGCAGCACTATCGCCAAAATCTACAGCAGTTGAATCGTCGGGTACTGTGAAATCTTTAGTCACTGCACTCTGTTTATTTTTATAATCTTTAATTTGATTAACCTTGTATAGAAACCCTTGAATATAAAAACTACATGGTACTTTTGGTTTGCGTTGTCCTAAAATACTGTCATCAGGTGCTTCGACTTCAATTTCAAAGTCACTTATTTTATCAACAATCACTGCTGGAATATTATAAGTATATCCATCAATGAATTGCCCGCCCGCAAACGATTTTGTAGTTCCTTTTGATTGTGAAAAACTTGAACATGTTTGTGCATATGGAGATCTTGTTAAAATTTGTCCTGTTGGATCAAGTACCATCATAAATCCGCCATGTCGTTGACAAGTAATATTACGTACTAGCACAGCATCATTACACATAAACACATCCATTTGATTGTTATCTTTTGGATGACTTGATGCATCTGCAGGATTTGTTAAGTAATGATAGCCATAATATCCATCTACTTTAGTGCTGTCTGTAGGATTAATTCGTTGGTTAAATTCTGTACCAACATTGGCATGTCCAGCTGTGGCAGTTGTAATTCCGTCAATAGTTTTGTCTCTATAAAAATATGTATACGCATGAGGACTAGTACTTCTGCCAGGTGCTGGTCTTACAATACAACGTCTAAATTCGTCACCTTTAATACTAACATTATCAGGTACTCTGATAGGAAATTGTTCTTCATAAATTCCAGATTCAACTCTAACTGAAATTTGTTTCTTTTTAACATTATTTCCGTATTCGATTTCTTCACCAATGATAAATTCTTTTACATCTAGTAGATTAACTTGAATTGTATCGCGGTCCATTTGTGGAGCAGTATCAAGACCTTTAACATATGAAAAAACTTCACCTATTGCGCCTGAAGTTTTACCTCTTATCACTTTTCCTGGATATATGTCAATATTTGGAAATTGGGCATTTTGAGTTCCTGATTGGTCTGTATATTTGTTATCACCGCTAGTAACAAACAGTTTGTAATAATTATTTGATTCTAAGTCTTGTACAGTTACTTCAGTTGAGTCGCCAACGTTGCCTGTGACTATTTCGATTATTTCATCAAATCGTTTACCTGCATATATATAATATTGATTTGAGGCAAATCCTGATCCTAGTGCTGTTGCAAGTACAGCTAGTGTTTCAGTTTTTGCTTTTGTTATTCCTGCTACGGTTTCTGTAAGTTGTCCTCTAGAATCAATAGCAAATTCTGCAGAAGGACTACTAAAATATCTATATCCAGCATATTTTGTAAGTGTATTATGCGCAGATGCTGTAGTACTTGCACTAAGATCCAATCTAATAGCATCTAATATAGTGCCAGTATCACGTCGACATGTAGCTTCGGTATACACAAAGTTTGGATAAGTTGTATTAATATGAGTAATTACATTATCAATAATAGTAGCTCGTGAACTTTTAATAGCATTAGCTACTGTGCCCCGTACTGTCTCAGTAGTTAGATCATATCCTACAACAAGTGCTCCGCCACCGCCGTCATTATCAATTGTAGTTGCAGTAGTTTTTACTCCTGAATTTTGATATGTAAGATCTTGTACATAAGGACCAATATCAATATCTGATGCCCGTTGTATTAGCTCAGCTTTAATCATAGCTTTTGATATTGTTCTATATGCGTGTTTATTACTTCTTCCTTTTTTTCCTGGAGGCGAATTACTTTGTATATCATCGCCGTCTGTTGATACATATAAATTAGTAGTGCTTGAATGTGTCATATTATCAACATAAAACTTTGTAACAGCTTGCTTGTCGTCAGTTCCATTAGGTGTACCGTATCCTTCAAGAGGCGCAGGATGATCATGTAAGTTAATAGCACCAGTTGCAGTATCGCCAGCAGCATTTAGATACAGAGAATCTCCGTAACCTTTGTTAACTATTAAGTTATCTTCAGTTATTGATGCAAAATGCTTGTTATTATAGGCACTAATAAGTGCAGTTCTTTGAGTATTATCTAACATATTTGCTGCAATAACATCAGAGTACGCTGCTGCATCACCAATTTTAAGTGGGTTACCAGTAGCCGGTCTTGGGTCATTAATTAATTTAGGATTTATTACTTTAGCAACTAATTTATCACCTACTATTTCAAACAAAATTGTATTATCATTATTAGCTGAATCATTAGATTGTGCATCAGATACTAAGCTAAAGAAATCAATAGCTGATCCTGCTGAATTAACCATCACAATCTTACCTTGGTTTCCTACTGTTGTTTCTGGAGTATCACTTAATGAAGTAAATTTAATTGAACCGCCGAGTCCAAATACAGCATATATTTCGTTAAAATTTTCATTTACTTTTTTAAATGATTGTCTAATACTATCTCCGGTGCCATCATTGCCTGCAGCACCAATATTAATCTCTTGCTTAGCCATTTAATTATCCTTTACCATTGCGGTACTAAATTATCCATATCAAAGTTTACACTTACACCACATCCGCAACTTGACTGTGCGTTAGGGTTATTAATTTCAAAATTTGATCCTACTATTGTAGTTACATAATCAACTTCGGTGCCAACTAAAAACATTATACTTGAAGCATTAACTATAAACGAACAGTTGTTGTCAGTTTTAAATACTTCGTCATGTTTATCTAAATCAGCCGGAGTTTTAACTAATCCCCAATCGTATTCAAATCCTGCACATCCGCCACCTTTTAGGTTTAAACTTACTCCATAACAATCATTATTATCACAAAGTGTGTCTATTTGTTTTTTTGCTGCTTCTGTTAGTGTAATCATTTACTTTCCTCTCTAATATTTATCCATAGGTTTTATAATCTTAATGTAAATATAGTTATGTTTATAAAAGAATACACCATTGATACCTGGCATCTAAGAAAATCAAAATTAGGAAATCAACATACATATTGTCGTAAAAAGACTATGGTAGTGTTATGTTGTGATAATTGTGATACTGAATTTACTCGACCAAAAGGCGATATGTCACCTGTTAGACTAAATGATAACTATTTTCATGTATGTAAAGATTGTGATGTTAAAAAATTTGCACAGAAAAAAGGAGTTGACAAAAGAAAAATATGGAAAATGTCAGCTAGTTCAGATCTGCCTATCAGCAAGTTTTAACATAAAGTCGTCAATTTTAGTAACTGTATCATCATTACTTAAAATGCTGTCTAGACGATTAATATCAACTAGTTCAGGATGAACATACCAGTCTTCGAATGGAGAATTTTCAACGGGCGAAACATTTGAGATTACACGCTGGTATCCTTTTGATTCTAATACAACTTTTGCTTGATGCTGCCATTGTCCTTTTGGATCAACATATTCGTCATGTTCGTAAGTTATCACTCTAAATTTATAATCATCAAATGGTATACGAAGCATACAATTAAAAGTATTTTCAGCAGGCTCAATATCTAATTGTAAGTAGTCAATAATATTAGTGCTATAGTTATCTTTAAGTAGTTGTGCATAATCAATCGTAAGTGCATTGGCTAACAAACATTTATTTTTACGAGTATTATTATAATCAGTTACAAAATGTTCTTGAAATTCAATGCCTATTCCACTCCATCCTCGTTGTTCTAACAAATAAGTATTATTGCATTTAATAGGCATTGCTGATCCTATTTCAAGATAGGTTCCGTTGTACTTTCCATTTAGCATATACAATACAAACATGTCCTGATATACTTGTGCATAATTTTGTACTATTTTATCACTGTCTTTGAATTTAAATTTTAGCCTATCGTGATAATCATTCAAATACTGTTTAACTGATTTACTATCCGGGCCATGACCAAGTTGTTGCCTATTACGTACACAAGCATGATAGTAACTATTGTGCATAAGTGTATGTTCTTTTTCTAATAGGTGTGTAAAAATATCTCGACTTAGTTGTCCTTTTCCAATCCAATATGCTGCTACAGCTTTTTGGAATGTAATACCATAACGTCCAGGATATACACACGGTATAGATAGCGGAGATAAACTAAAATTACATATATTTTCTGCCATTACACACCAATAATAGCTTTGCTGATGATCATTTAATTTTTCATATAATTTACTAATTAAAAAATAAGCTTCAGGTCGGCGCGGATCTGTGTCAATAGCCGAAAGCAGAAATGATTTTTCAGCAGTAGGACGCTTGCCTAATTTTTCATAACACATTTGACACATTATAAGTGCAATATATATTTGACTATTGTCATTTGAATACTCAGCTACTTTTTGATAAAATAACGAAGCTGGAGCAAAAAGTTGTTGATTATAATATGCATGTGCAAGTTCTAGTTTAGAATCACAGTTGTCCATATCTTTAAAATATTTTTGTGTAAGTGTATCAATGTCCATGTATAAAACTTTCAAATTTAGTTATTGGTAATTTTAAAACATATCCAGTAAGATCAGTTTGTCCAAATGAAATATATACATCTTGATCAAGTTTACACAATCCACATGCAAATTCAACTAATGAATCGGTAAATGTAAATCTTTTAGAGTGTGTTACAAGATTCCATGACTTATCCCAGACTATAAATTTATGATAGTATAGTAGATCGCGTTTATTAAGTTCAGTAGCAACTGGTACTGATTCGTGTATAATACCATAATAGTAATTGTTATGTTCTATTATTTGTCCGCCGCCACGCCAATCATAATCCATTGGATAATAACTGCCCATATGTACATTTTCACAATATGAAGCTGTTTGATCAGTTTTAACAATTTGTACAGGGTTTGACCACTTAACAAAATGATAAGGCATGTGTAAAATAGGCATCCAATTTTTTTCACAATATGAATCTTCATTGCTGGGCAACGGTATACGCACTCTGCTTATTTCAACACATTCGTCATTATCAAATTCAACTTCAGACATTTCAATTCTAGCAACGCCGTTGGTGGTTGTATCTCGACGAGTACCACACAGATAACTTTTATTATTCCAAAATACCAATCTAGCATCTTCGAGCCCTATAAATTGCCATAATGGTTCAACATCGTTTGCTGAAGTATCTACTAAAAAGTAATCTTCGATAGTAAGATTGTTGTTTAATTTGCAAATATAATTATGTGTGGTAAAAATATTTTCATCTTCTTTATTACATAGTACATTTTTACCAAGTATATGATGAAAACGATCATTTTCAGCATGAAAAAGTGTATGACTCATATTGCGTAGACACATATACAGTTCGCCATTTTTCTCAGCAATTGACGGATTAGTTAATGCTGGGAATGATAAATCGTCTGCAGGAATTATGATTGGCTTAACTACTCCGTTATTATTAATAGCGTAGTCAACTAGTCTTGATATATTCAATTTTTTTAATCTTTTTTCCAGATAGTCCAGGCACCATATGCAATTGCTGCATATGCAATAAGTTTAGTTAATGGTGAAAAAATAATTATAGCGGCGCCAGCAGCGACCATGATTACGCCGTCAATTGTTGATCGTTCAGCGAGGCGCTGGCTTATCCAATTTTTGATCATTAGTTAATCTCCTAATTCTTTTATCGTGCTCGTATACACTAGTTTCTAGTCTACGTAATTTATGTTCAATTCCGTTTACATATGCTTGAGTTGGTATCTGACGCTCTTGTCCATCTTCACCTAACATTGTAAATGAATCTACACCTTGACCTTTTAATCCTCCTAAAACTCTATTAGGATTTTTTTCTTGTATCGCCGGTTTGGGCTGGTTTTGTGCTGCATACATTTTTTTAATAAAATTGTTCATAATGTATTTATGCTGCTAATGATTCCTGTGTTAAACTATAGAGTTGACCACTTGCTAAATTCTTACATTTTGCTTCGACCATAATGTCAGCCCAGTCCCAATGTGACAATGCCCACCGGTTACATGCATCATTCCAGCAGTAGTCTGAATGAGCTCTAAGTTTTTGTTTTTTGTAGCCTTGCTCTAGTAGAGTAGTCATATCAGGCATAGTGTTTTCACTATGTCCTTCTAAGTACTCAGGACGACAAAGGCTGTAATGCATAGCAGGACGCACGCCACGCCAACTATCAATAATGCGATTGATTCTTTTGTCATTTGCTTTTATATACTCTCCTGTATTTACCCAGTGATGATGTATGTCTAATACCAATGCACAATGATCTGCAAGTTCGAGACTTGCTTCGAGACCCCATTTGTTTTCGTCGTTTTCGATTGTAATACAGTTACGTGCTTCAGGAGACAAACGAGGAAGTACATCTTTAATACCTTGCGGGCCTTTTCTGCCACTAATATGTACATTACATTTAAAGTCTTGCCATTGTTGACCGTAGCCCATCCAGCGAAGTAAGTTAACATGGTATTCAAATTCTTCAATTGAACGTTCTACGATTTCTGGATTATCTGAAGCAAGGACTGTAAATTGGCCTGGGTGCATGGAGAGTCGAACATCGAGTGCTCTTGCTGCTTCTCCGACTTTTGCATATTCTCTTTCACAGTATGCCACCACGTCAGGCCGAGACCAAAAATACTTCCAGCTAGACTCGGTAGCACATGGAAGTTGATTACTACCCAATCGGACCATTCTAAGTTCAAACGGAAGACTTCCAACATACTCGACCAATCTCTTTGCTGCCGCAGCGTTGTGAACCATAATGTCCCACAATCTTTCTTCTGCAACATCTCTACTTTGTCTATTTAGCCAAGCAACAGTAGTACACTTTTCTGTAAGTGGACGTTGTAGTTCTTCAAGTACTTTTTTCTTCTGGGTCTGATTATGATGCATGTACTTACATGCAAAGCCTATACGTTTAATCATTTATTATGCCTTTTATTTTCCATGGTGTAAAACATACACTGCCTAAACTGATATGATGTGCGCCTGCATTTATATAATCTTGTGCATCTTGTTTGCACGTTACTCCTCCACCGGCAATAACTTGTACATGTGGATGTGTTTGTTTAATGTAAGTAATTATCTTCATTGTATATGGTACCAGTACTTTGCCACTAAGTCCGCCTTTGGATGTTTGTAATGTATTACTTGCATGTATAGTATTATAGCCTGATTCTATTAATTTGTCAACTAGTTTTTCGTCTGCTATAGGAGATATTTTAGCAATACACCATTTACGTTTAGAACTATTAAATATATTAAATCCAGGTAATAACTGATCAACCTGCTTGTCTAAGTTAGGACAACTAATGTTTATTTCAACACTAGTATCAGATGGTATAAAACTTTCAAATGTATACCAATCATTTTTATCTATTGCAGCTAGGCTCATTATATTATTATGGCTATGCTGTGTAATTGCATGAAGTATACCTTTGTTACGCAATCCTATTTTATTGCGCCATCCTGTTTTAGTGTAACGTAGGGTTTTAGCTATTTGTTTATATAGTCCGGGTCTTGGTTGTACAGTCCAACTACCAGTAACACTAATAGCATTTTTAAATTTTAAGTAATTTCCAAATGGGGCTGATATAAAATACATTTTTAATTTTTCTCAAGACCTGCAATATATCCATCCAATGGTAAAATAGTTACAGTATGATGCATACGGCCTTCTTCCCACATTTCGCAGGCTTCAAGGCCTGCTGCATCTGCTTTTTCTTTTGTGGTGTAGACACCGACAATTTTATATGGATTGTCGGTGACTAGGTTTGTTACCTGCACAATAAACATGTTTACTGTTTCATTCATTTATTAAGTCCTCTAAGTTTATTGGAGCAAAATTTGTTTGCTCTACACATACGCATTTATAAGGACCTTCAGGAGAAGGGTTACTATGTATATGTCCGTGTACGTTTAAAATTGGATCCTTGCCAAATCTGTGTGTCTCAGCAAGTGTACTTGCATGTTGTGGTGTATGTGATAGTAGCAATCCTTTATCACTTATATCTTTCCAAAGCATCATGCTTTTAAAAAACGGAGCAAGAAATTTAGGATTGTCATGATTGCCCATAATTAAATGTTTCTTTCCTGGCAACTTAGCAAAGTTATTTTCTAACCATTCAACTTTATCAGGCCCAAACAACACATCGCCTAAATGATAAACAGTGTCAGTAGATTTAATTACGTCATTCCAGTTATCAAACATAGCTTCGTTCATTTGATCTACATTATCAAATTCTCTCGGAGGCTTACCTGCATAATCCTTAAATGTAAGAATTGCTGCATGATTAAAATGTGTATCGCTTATAACCCATGTATTTTTCATAGCTGTGCCTTTGTTATTGCCTATATAACTTTGTAACAGGTTATACTATATATGTCAACCCCAATTATTTTTAGGCCATTCGTCAACGCAATCATGTATATCAGGGTTGCCATGAAATACTGCTATACTAGTTTCGTCTAGTATAACTGGAATACCCGGAGCTCTAAAATTTCTTTTTCCATTTATTAATGAAAGATCGTGTTTAGCTCTCATTTCCCATTTGTAACTTTGTATCCATTCGTCCGGCCAAAAAATATGATTGTGTATTTCTTTAAACATAAAATCTTGATCGCCATGTAACCGCTTGGTCCAATGTGTTATATCTCCAATAAATTTTTGATATATATCTTTTAATGATCCAATTTTTATTCTAAATACCGAACTGTTCATTCTATCATAACCAGCTCTTGCAAATCTATTAAAGTCTCTGATAATAATAAAATCATTATCAGGTCTATAATAAAAAAGATTATCAATATTTCTAAAAACAATCAAGTCTAAATCTAGAAATAATAACGTACCAGTAAACGGTAACTCGTCGCTTAAAAACCAAACTTTGAACCACCATCCTAGCACAGGAAGTTTTGGTAAATTGTATGTTTTAATATTTTTATCAAGTCCAGTATTGTCATCAGTAAAGCATACAAATTCATGCGGTATGGTTAAATTTCTACTAACCATACTGTGTAACTTATTAACATACTCTGCACTATACTTGTTACCCCATTTTAGACAACACACATATTTAATATCAGTTTGTGCAGTTGGTATGGTATCTACTTGTAATAACTTGGATTGTTTTTGTTTGCGCTTGCGTAACTTTCTTTGCTCTTTTGTTTCACCAGGCAGATAAACCTTAGTCATTAAAAGACATTTTTTGTACTGTAAATGGTGTGTAGATAGCACTATTAGCACCATGTTCTGAACACTCGCAGCTTTCGCACCAGCAACGTCCGTTTGTTACTTCTCTAATAAGTTCGTTTGCAAATTTCCATGCATGGTATGCAAACATCTCTGCACCAACACCATTTAATACTGTAATTTCAGCAAGTCCCATGTTCTCAAGTTCTGCAAACTTATATAAGTATGGATCATCTCTATCAATAACAGTTTTATGATCAAACATATCTTCTAACCAGGCCTTGAGCGGTTTAAGGCCTCCAAAGTCTACTGCCCAGTTCTTATCATCAAGATCTGTGCATCCAAATATAAATTTAAATCCTAAGCTATAGCCATGTAGTAAATGACAGTGTGAATGATCTGCATTAGGTTGTCGAAACACTGCTGATAATCCTATTTGTGATCCATATGTTTTAGTTGAATAGAACGCCATATTAATACTCCTGTGTTAACTATATTATATATGATTTTTAAGTAGTTGTCAATCAAACTTCGGAGGCTTGATCATATTTTTTTTAAGTTCGTCGAGTTCTAATTTAAGTTCTTCTAGTCCATTTGCTGCACTAGACATTTTACGAATTACTATTCTTACAGTATAAATTGTCCAGAACCACCAAGTAGTAGCAGTAATTGCAGTTAGTAGTAAACTAATGTAAAATAATATATCTAGTTCTACAAAGTCAATCCATAATAATAATATTGATATTATTATAAAACATACTGGAGCAAGTTTTGCATATAAATCCCAACGTGCTATTTGTTTTTCGATCTTTAAATTTAAATCAGCGTCGGTGTTCAAAATCAGTACTTCCTTAACTTTTGATAAAGGAGATGTGTGTTGAACTCCTATGTATTATATAATATATTTATCATTGCTACAAGTTGTTTTCTAATTAGTTATGAATATGTTATTGTACTATATTTACATTATTAATTCTATCATATCTAAAACTGCGCCATCCTTTGGCATTTACATCCCATACGTTAATTACTGCATCAGATATTTCTCGAATCTTTTTTTGACTAAGAGGATCAGACTTTGTTGCCATTGGTTTTATATCTTCACGCAATGTACAAGTCATTATACGTTTGTCACCATTAAGTTTAGTAAAGTCAACTTCTAACACATTTTTTTCTAGTTGTAATTTTAGGTCTGTTTTAGTAGGAATACCTTTTAAGGTAGCTACCGTCTCATTCACGATGTTTGACGATTTTGTCTGCGAGTCCATAATCTACTGCCTCCTGTGCTGTCATAAATGTATCTCTATCCATATCTCTTTCAAGTTCTTCGTAGGTTTTTCCAACACTGTTATGATGTACATATAAATTTGTAAGCATCTTTTTCATTGAAGTAATTTCTTTGTATTGTATTTCAATGTCGCTTTGCATTCCACGTGCGCCGCCGCTTGGTTGATGGATCATTGTCCTGCTATGCGGTAATACACTACGATGACCTTTAGCACCCGATTGTGCTAAGAAGCTACCCATTGAACAAGCTTGTCCCATTACAATAGTATGTACATCATTTTTTACAAATTGCATAGTATCATAAATTGCCATACCTGATGTAATAACACCTCCGGGACTATTAATCATTAGTGTAATTGGCTTTTTATTGTTTGATGATTCTAAAAATAATAATTGTGCTACAATTAAGTTAGCCATGCCATCTTCAACTTGACCATTTAACATAACAATACGATCTTTCATTAGACGACTATAAATGTCGTATGATCGTTCGCCGCGTGATTCTTGTTCTACTACCATAGGTACTAATGGCATTTTATTCTCCTATTTCTTCTAGTTCGTAATATTCCATTACTTCATTTGTTTGAGATTTAGCTATAGCTTCGGCTTTCTTCCAATCAGCTTCTTCTAAGTTAAATTCAATTATTTTATCAATCCTAACGTCCTCAACTTCGGGCCATCCTAATGATTGAAGTGCATATGTTACAGTCTGTCCAGCATTGTCGAGTATTCCTCGACGAATACATATCATTACTTTATATCGTGTTACCAAGTTACAGTTCTTTTTGCTGGCATTTGAAATAAAGCAGTAACACCATCGGTTGCTTGCGTTCTAGCAAAAATACACCAGCCAAACCAACCTTTGTCTTCAATATCTTTCTTAATAATTTCAATTTCCGTAAACTCACGAAAGCTTGTTCCAGTAGTCCAAACATCGTCAACAATAAGAACAGGATCGTTATCGTGTCCTGAAACATAATGACTCAATGCATTTTGTAATTTTACACCGCCTCTGGGAATACCAACTACTTTAGAAAATTGTCGAGTTTCAATCTCAGAAATCATTTTAGCAAAACATTCCCATTCTGCATCTGAAATTGCGTCACACTCAATCTTCCACGTTAGGTCTAATCCAGCATGTGACTTAAAATTACACTGCTGAAATAAATCAATTTTTGGTTCGTCGAGTACAGTTATATTTAATTTGTCATAATAAGATTCTAAACCCATGTATCTTTCCTTTCATCCACTTACATATGTTGTACCATCATTAAATTTAGCATAAAAATTTTTTTGTTCGTGTATTCTGCCTAGTACTTCTTGTATCTCATGCATCTCTGCTCTAAGTTGTTCTGAAGTTTCTCCCTGAGCAATAGCTAATCCTCTTCTACCTGCTTTTGCTCTTAGAGCCTGTTCGATTATTTCAATATCTCTAATTGATAAATTAAAAGTTGTATTTGGTTTTACCATTTTAAAAAACTCATTTAGTGAACGCCTTCTGAATATATTACAGGTATAGCAAGAAAGAGCATGCCAAATATTAGTGCAATCATAAGAATGACAGGAAATTGAGATAGCAAAGGTTTATGAAAGTCAAAAAGTCTGATATACTCGTGTACTCTGTATGCTACAATTTTATTTTTAATCTTCTTCATATTGTATCTATCTCCTCCCATGTTCTAATAAAAAAACTACTACCTAGTTTATCAATCTCTGCTTGAGGATAACCCTCAGAAACTAACCAACTAATCATGTTGAAATCGTTTTCTAGTAAATAATATTCTTCATGCACAGGCTTAGGAAATCCATACTTCCAACCGCTTGGCGGATCAACCATCAGTGTCATTGATTAGTACTCCTATACATGGTACAACTATTGACATTTTACAGTATTTAGGATAATCATCATAGCTCATAACAATCATCATTGGTATGCCGATCATAATGAAAGCTATAATAGCTATAGCTTTTCCTAAATCTTTTGTTGTACAGTAATTATGTTCGTTGCTCATAAGTGTTCCTTTATATCACTTTTAGAATTATTGTGTCAGAATTAAATCTACCATTAAGTTTTGTATCTGTTGTTGGTATGTTTTCTATAAACTTTCTTAGTGCAACTTTACCTGCAGTCTTAAACTCTCGTAATTGATCAGCTGGTTTACGTAGTGTTTTTTGAATACTTTTCTTTTCATCAAAAAATTGTAATGTAGTTCCTTTAACCTGCAGTGTAGTATGTTCTTGTGCTATATATTTTCCTAACTTTCGAGTTTTAATATTAAACACCCACAACTCACTTGCTCCGATAATTCCTGCAGGATTTATACTAGCAACTTTATACTTCTCGTCAGCTTTAAGATACTTGAGCTTTTCAACTAACTTGTCTGCACTTTTAGGCTTTGCTTTACGCGGCTTGCGTGTTGCTTTTGCACTTTCAATAATAAAGTCAAGTGCTGCGAGCAGTTCATTAATTGCAATGGTATAATTTTTAATGTCGCCTTTTTTAAGATGACTATATCCTTCTTTAAGTTGAAGCCATTGATCAGCAGTATGCTCATCCATCTTTTTTAGTTTACCCGGAGTAGGATACTTTGCTAAGTCTTCAAAGTCAATTAGCTCGTCTTGATAAAACTTACGCATCTTACGTGCATGTGCTTGTGTTACTCCTTTTGTTAAAAAGTGTCCTTTAAAGTCAAACCCTTTAGGATCAAAGTTTTTTTTGTTTGTAACAAATCCATCAAGCCACGTGTCAATGTCTTCAACATAACTTTGTGCCTGTTCGTATATACGTTCTTGTATGCTTGGTTTGTGTAAAGTTTTTACAACAGCTTGTTCATCTTTTTTCTCTTTTTGAACGAGCTTTCCTTGTTCAACTAGTGCGTTAATTCTTTTGGGCAATCCGTCGATATACGACTCGTGTACTAGTTCAACGTGATCATTCATTATCAGCCATGCAGCAGTTGCCCAACTACTGTTCATACCAATTTTGTAATCAGGTAATCGATTTATAGCAACTAGTGCTTCTTTGGGCCAATGCATCTTAATGTATTCTTTTACAGTATTTCCCCACTCACGACTTTCAACTTCGTAGTGAACATACTGTTGGCAACGAATCCAATCTTGTTTAACTGGCATTGCTGCCATTCCAGTTGTTCGTCGTGATGCACGGACTGTTTTCTTTTTACGAGTTGCTTTGGCCATAATTTAGATCCTCTGTGTGTTTAACTTAATACTACTATATAGTCATACATCTATTTTGTCAACCATGTTCTTTGGATAACCTATACTTACAATAGTAATCCCATGCTTCCCACATACCGTATGCAAGCAATGGGCCAATGTACGGAACAAAAAATAGATTAAGAAGTACCCATGCCCATATTACTATAATTACTGTATCATAAATTCTTATCATTAGATCTTCTCGCCTGGTTCGAATCCTCTAAATGTTTTAAATCGAGGAAATCGTAAACTATAAGTTTCATCTTGATTTTGTGTTACAGCGTCGGCACGAACTTCAACCAACTGGCCAATAAGATCATTACGGCTAGACCAAAATACGGATCTGTTATCATCCGTAAAGCCGCTGCCAACATTAACCCTAATGTCCTTCCCGTCATCCACGCCGCTGCACACAACAGCCCCGAGCTTGCCTTTATTTCGGCCTGTTCCTTCTTCAACTTCAATAACCTCCAGTGTTACTTCAATAAACGGTTTTGCTTTAAGCCAAGAATGTGTACGCTTACATTCATATGGTGCATCGATATCCTTAATCATAACTCCTTCATAGCCGCCGTCTACGGCTGCTTTATTTAACTGTACAAAGCGTTCTTGACCTTCTGACGTGTCCAAGTCAACATCTTCCCAATCAAGTGCTTGTACGTGCGCTAGTTGTTCTGTATTGTCACGTACCCAATGCGATGTATAAAGACTGCGAGTTGATTGAGGCTTATCCCATGTACCTTCTTTGAATTTATCTAGTGGAATCATATCAAACAAGTGTAGCACAGCATCAGTAGATTGTTTACCGTCTTTGCGATGTAGTTGCTTCATAAGATCTTGGAAGTCTGCACTCATTACTTCTCCATCTAAAACTAAATCATACGGAGCAGGCTTAGATACTAGTACTGACTCAATTTCTGCAATAATGTGTCCAAAGTTATGGAATTGTTTTCCATTGCGGCTAAACATTTCTACTTTATTACCACGTATAATTGTAATAACACGCACACCGTCAAGTTTAATTTCAATTTGTTTTTTACCTGACATTTTCTTTTCGTGTTTGGCAGAATCGTGTGCTAACGAACAAGTAAATGTTGGAATTGTATATTGTGGAAACTGTTTAGCAACCTTGTTTACTGTCTTTTCACTTGTTCCACAACGTAAGTCTTTGATTAAGATTCGTCGATAAAACATATTCCATTGCTCAACAGTAGCAATGTTCATTGTTAATTCAATAGCATCTCGTGCAGCATGGCCTGTAAGTTCTCTTGCAATAAGTTTATTAGCTAGTTCTGCAAATACAGGCCATGCAAGACCTTGTCCGTCGACTGTTGCTTCAGGAACCTGTTTAACGCCATACGTTACAAGCGGATCAAGTGCCATTTGTACACCTTCAAAAAACTCATCTAGCCCTTGGGTCATTGCATCTTCAATAATAGCTTCCTTAGCAAGACGTGAATTATCTGCTTCAAGCCTACGGATAATTTCGTGCGGTTGTGTTCTCATAACATTTCCTTAATTAAAGATTTCAAAACCTTCGTCAATTAGATCTCGATATTTTTGTTCTGCTTCGGCGTCTTCGTCAAACTCCATCGAAAATTGCCATTCAATATCTTCCCAAAAATCAAAAAGAGTTTTAGGATCTTTTTTTGATCCAGTAATAGAAACACTACATAACCCTTTTTGTAGTATAATCATCTTTTTATTCATATCAATATCTTCTTTGTTGTTTGCGTTATATGTAACTTACTACATAATAATATAGAAGTCAAGAAGTTTTTGGTGGGCGATCCAGGAATCGAACCTGGCGTGCGTCTCCGCGGAGGATTTACAATCCCCTGTCACACCTTGTAACATATCGCCCATATTTGGCAACCCGTTAGCCGCATGTCTTTTGGACGGACACATCTGACCCCTACGCTATGTAGGATTTGTTTCACATAGTAGAATGCCACGGGTCCACAGCATTGCTCTACTTTGTATTTGGCATCGGTGCAGGGAGTCGAACCCCGGCTTTCAGTTTTGGAGACTGACGTGCTACCGTAACACTTCACCGACATAACTTTTTTATGAATACACTCCCAGTTTATCAGATCTGTTGCTTAGTGCTATACACATAGCAGAGTGTACTCATAAAAAAAGCCCCTAATAAAATTAATTACTAGAGGCTGCTTAAAATAACTTTTTAAAAAGTCACGTCAAGACATACCCCCTAATAGCGGCCAATATGTAATATATATTGTATTAGTCTTGATCATGTTATCTACTCTCTGTTGTTATATTTATATAATACACTATTATTTGATGATGTCAACCTTTATTTAATGCCACTGAGGTCCGTGTACCCATCCAACTAAACTATAACGTATACCTTCGGTCACTGGTTTAACTTGATGAAATACATAGCTTGGAAACACAATCATATCACCTTTATTGAGTTTTGCTGTCTGAATACGGTCAGGTATATCAGGTGCTCCGTTTTCTGTTTCAAACTCGCCACCTTTAAAATCGTCATTAAGTAAAATTGTAAAACTTACTTTGCGTACAGTCTCTCGAGTAAAGTCTAAATGATTATCAGTATGCCATCGATAATTTTGCTCTTTTTTACCATCGTATTGTGTAAATTGTAATGGTTCTAAGAGGTCAATATTAAAATGCCAATGCTTGTTATTTGCTGTTTGTACTACTTTAGATATAACTTTTAGCAATGGTCCTGTTTTTTCAGATAATTCAATCCAACTTATATCACTATCACGTTGGCTATGATCGTCGGTACATGTAGCAGTTTCAATAGCAGGTGCAAGTTTATGAGTTAAATCAATAAGATCTTGATCAAAAACGTTTTTATATACTATATGGGTTAAACTTCGTATAGTCATCTAAGTTTTCCTTTAAATCCAGGAGGTACTGCTAACGACATTCTACCGTCAAACAGATTGTTTGTTCCGTAAGGACCGTTAACATCATTATAATGTAAAAATACCTGGGCATGCCTTGTTCCTTGAAATTTTTCTCTCCAATGTTCAATCTCTTCACCTTTATACACTATCATATCTCCTGGATTTAGATATATCGGAGTGCCTGTATTTCCAACTTCTCCCGAACCATCGACCCACATTGGCCAATTATATGTTTTGTCATCATTTTCATAACCTATACACAATGTAGTTGAAATTTCACACGATGGTCTATCTTTATGCCTCTCTAAGGTGTCGCCATTTTTATATAGACGCCAGTAGGAATAAGTTGGTGCTAATTGAAGTCCTGTGGTTTTTTCTAACACTGAAGCAGACTTGCCTAATAATGCTTCCATTACACCGTCAGCATAACAGGAATATGTATCAACTACCTGTGGATCATTAAATCCGCCGTCAGTTTCTGGTCGATAATATTCATAATTATTATTTAATAATAAACTTGCTCTACCAGACCTTAATAAACAATAATTGTAAATAAATTCAGTAAACTCTTTAGTGAGAAAATTTCTCACTACTGCATAATTATGTTGTTTAAAAAATTCTTGATCAGTTGACATTGATTATCCTTTTAATAGCTTTGAGCAAGTCGCCACATTAAATATTCTTTTGATTCAATTGGCGGATAGTGCGGCGATTCGTGAAATCGCAAGTTTTCTACTATAGTTCCAGGTGTAGGATCTACAAAGTGCGGCATACTGTAACGTGGCAAATGTATATGACTGTTTACAACTCTGTGTTTAGTTGATTTAAAATAATTATTTGTCCATCGTTGTAGTAAATCACCAATGTTTACAACCACGCCATTATCAGCATAAGGAACAGGATGCCAGTTACCTTTAATATCTTGTACTTCCAATCCGGGTACGTCATTAATTTGCCAAAGCAATGTAATAGTTCCATAGTCACTATGTTCTCCAATTCTCATTTGGCGATCGTTAATATGACCATCATATGCCGGATAATGAATTACTCTTGTAGTATTAAAAGGTTTTAAATGTGCATCAACTAATGTAGTTCCACATTTGAGTATTTGATCAAATCTCTCTAATATTCTTAGTGTAAGTTTGTCAGCTACATTAATACTTTCAAGTGCTGTTGCTTTAAAGTTTGGCAACTCAGTCGGCCATAAATGATTTGGCATACGTTGGTTATTATAGTTAAAACTTTCTTTCATATCTTTTGGAGCAGTTGGGTCAACATTTTCGGCCCCCATAATACTATAGCCTAAATTAGTATCACCTTCATACGGATATTTGTTTTTAATTTTAAGATCAAGTTCGAAGAAATTTTTCATTTCGTCAAACCAACAGTTTATATCAGATTGTTCTGTGTCGGTTAAGCAATTGGTAAAAACAGCAAATCCAGTACTAGTATATGCATCTTCAATATGTTGATCTGAGTACGAAGATTTAAAGTCAATCACCGGAATCATTTTTTATGTTCTTTCTTTTCTTTAATACAATTATTAATTAATTGCTTTTGGTCTCTAATCAATTTTTGTTGATTCTCTAATTCTATATATTGTTTATCAAGTTCTGATAATTGTGGGAATTCAATAATTTTAGTCATATTATTCCTTTCATAATAGTAGTAGCCCTTAGGGCTACTACACACTTTTTATTATTGTGGTACTTTTGCATCAATACCTTTGACATAGTATTGCATACTGTCAAGATGTGCTCTATCGGCAATCTCGCCATCGGCTAATACTTGGTTACCTTGATTGTCCCAAAGAGGACCAGTAAATGCAAAGTATTCACCGTCACGAATTGCATCATGTACTTCTTGTGCTTTTGCAGCTACGTTGGCTGGCATATTTGTAAATGGTGCCATTTCGACAGAACCATCATTCATATGACCAAAATATGTTCCAGTTTTCCATGTTCCGTTAATAACTTGTCCTACCTTTTCAATATAGTATGGACCCCAGTTATCAATAGTTGCTGTTAGCTGGGCATCAGGAGCAAATTGACTTTGGTCACTTGCTTGACCAAATCCTACTTTGCCCATTTTTTCTGCTGTTTGTAACGGCGCTGGAGAATCGGTGTGTTGTGCAATAACATCACAGCCTTGACTCATTAGTGCTCTTGCTGCATCAGATTCTTTACCTGGGTCGTACCAAGTCATAACCCATACAATATCAATATCCACATCAGGATTTACAGTTTTTGCTCCTAAGTAATAGGTATTAATTTCACGAATTACTTCTGGAATTGGATAGGCTGCAACATAGCAAATTTTATTTGTCTTGGTCATCATACCTGCAATTACACCTTGGACGTGACGAGCTTGATAAAGACGTAGACCGTAGTTTGCAAAATTAGGACCTGATTTGTAACCAGTTGCGTGTTCAAACTTTACATTTGGAAATTGTTTTGCAACTTTTTCCATAGCATTCATATAACCAAACGATGTTGCAAAAATAATATCATGGCCGCTCATGGCCATTTGTCTAATAACTCGTTCAGCATCTGGACCTTCAGATACACTTTCAATGTAAGTAGTTTCAACTTGGTCACCGTATGCTGCTTCTACTTGTTGACGACCGATATCATGACGATATGTCCATCCATGGTCTCCAACTGGTCCAACATACACAAATCCAACTTTAACTTTGTCAGATCCTGCAGATGCTGATGATAATGATACTATTGATACAAGTGCAATAGTTAAGATATTTGTTAGTAAATTCATTAACGTTCCTTTCTTTTGTTAATCATGTTCGCCGTTGTTTCTACGGCCATTATACCCGTCAATTCTTTTAAAAATATCAGGGTTACGTTTAGCGGTATCAAATGTACCGACCGTGATTACAATTGCTCCAAGTAAAAATGTGTGTGCAATTGCGTTAATTCCCCAAAACATAATGCTCCCCATATAAAGAGAACACACAGATACCCACATCCATGCAAGAATTTGCATTATTAAATGCCTAACCTGTAAATTTGGAATATTTTTAAGCGGATTAATGTTAGCATCCATTACACTATTCCACGATTCGTAAATCCATTGTCTCATTTTAGTTCCTCATCTTTGTTTAATTGTTGTATTTGTTTACTTCCCGATTGTGAATCACTAATATTTTTTTGAAAATTCTTAGTTCGTTGGATATGGTAATGATCAGACATCTGTTTGTTTAGTTCTTTTTTAATTTCATCTTCTGTCATGTCTACTCCTTATTTTTTCCATAACCAGTCATCATTATTACCATCATTATGATAGTTTTGTAAACTTCCCCAGCATTTATAACCTAATGATTGTAGATACGCAAATTCTTGACTTGAACTTGTTTCGCTATGGCTATTTTCAGATATAATTACTGCATTATTGTTTACAATAGTTTGCTCGGCACCTTTTAAACATTCTAAATTAAATCCTTCAGTGTCAAGTATAAGAAGGTCGAGTCGCGGTAGATTAAAGCTATCAAGTGGCATAGCCTGTACATCAATAGTTTTCTCAATTTGTATATTATTCATATACGGATCTGGACTGACAAAGCGATGTTGTCCAGTAGATAAACAATTATATGAAGGAGCATTAACAACTTCAAATTGACGTAACCCTGGTGTATCACTTAGACCCATTTGATATTTTAAAACATTATCTTGTTGACAGTTTTTATTTAAACAGAAAAAGTTTAATGGATCAGGTTCAAAGGTGTATACCAAATTAAACATAGTTGATAGTAAAAATGGATATACTCCTTGCCAGCCTCCGGCTTGTACAGCTACGCCTCTTTCGGCAACATGTTCAATAATTGCTTTATCAAATTTATTAACCCAATCATGACGTATATTATTAAACGTAAAAAATTCTGGATTTTCGCCGGCAAGTGTCCATGGACCCCAGTTGTAAATCGGATGCCAATGAGTATAAGTTAATGCATCATATGTTTTAAGGGCTGATACTTGCAATATTCTGTTTACCTTTGTTTGGTGCGAGTAAAGGGACTTGAACCCCCACGCCTTGCGGCACTAGAACCTAAATCTAGCGTGTCTACCAGTTTCACCATACTCGCTTTTGTTATTATATTAACACTTAACGTATTGATTGTCAACTATTTATTTTTGTTTAATTTTAAGAGTTTAGTTTTAGGTTTAATACGAAATTTTCAACCAACAGTTTTACAATAGTTCCCATGGCAATCCATAACTGCTGGTCGTTGGGCAATTCGTTAAACTGTTCGACTACACTAGAAGCCATTAATTCAAATGTTGCTTGTTCTTCAAGAGGCAACTCTCCCCAATCAATTGGATCATTTAGTTGTGCTTCTTTTGCCAGTTCGGCTAGTTGAGCAACTGTTATCATTTATAAATCCTTTTTTGACCAGTACTATAGTTTAATTCGTCATTTGGATCTAATCCAAATTTTGTAATACACAAGTTAGCAACTGCTTCGGGTATTTCTATATGTTCTTTACTTTTAGGTATCCATATACCTTTTAACGTTCCGTCTTCGCCGACGATTAATCCATAATCGTCATCAGATAGTGTTACTTTAAAATCTACATACTTGTGACTCATAATAGTCTCCTACTAATTAAATAATATTTAGTCTTACGTTTATCCCAATGTTCTTAGTAAATTTTTTAAACGAGCTATTTCAGCTGTAGTTAAACACATTACTGGAATATTTAGTAATTTATTAACTGACTGTATTAGAAACTCTCGATCATCTTGTGTCATCTTTTAGATAGTTCTTCTGATATTTGATCACGTTGCTTTTCAACTTGTGCTAATGATTTCCACAAATGATCATTTATTTCCTTTTCATTTTTTAGTTGTTGTTCAAGATTAATAATATGCTCAGCAGCTTTCCATTCAAAACTATCTATGCATTTGAAAAGATATTTTTCGCCGGCCATGTTCTTGAGTGCAACAACCATTTCGGATTGAGGCTTGCGTGGTGTAATATCGTTGTATACTTGTTTTACACCAGCATGTTCATTTTCTTCTTTTTCAAAACCGTGAGTATTAATGTCCATTATTTGTTAGCTTCGGCAATAATTTGTTTCCGACCTTTTTCGCCAATATGTACATCTAGAATTGTTTTTACTTTTTCTAGCATTGCACATGCTAACATTAGTGCATCTTTATGATCGTCACACATCATAATCTGTCTATCAATTGGTTCGCACAATTGTTGCATTCGTGTTATTACTTTTTCGCTCATTATTGCATTCCTTTTAAAATATTATTATATGTATCGTATACTTTAGATGTTAATTCATCAAGTGTTCCGTTGTTGTTGATAACGTGGTCTGCCATCTCTTTGGTTAGTGTCATACTGCTTGAATCTTCTGTGGGTAGATGTTCTGACCTATCTACCCAAATTGCCGCATCAAAAACATGTTGTTCACGCATTGCATCAAATTCTCTTACGTTTCGTAGTCCACAATAAATATCATGTTCTGAAAAAATAGCCTTACCCAACTTAGCTGGATCATGTTCACAGAAACTTGATATAGCATTATACCATTCAGCTCGATGATTATGCCGATCGTTATAACATTCTTCTAGCGTTGTATAATTATATTTAGACTTTAAATCATCATATATAAATCGATTACAAGCAAACATACTGCTTGATATGAAACTTAATTTAAAATTATCACACAGTATATCTGATACTGTGTCTTTACCATGTCTGCCATGGCCAATTACTAATAACTTAGGCAACTTCATTTACAACCTTCTTATGCAGTGTTTTATATATTCCTGGATTTACGTGCAGCACATGTGGCATCATTTGATGCCTAATATAGTTACGATTATAACATAGTTCATTGTTACTGTCATCCAAAATATAATCAATATTATTTAAGTTTAACCAAAGTTCAAAGTCTCTTTTTCGAGTAAGTCTAAAAGGACGAATAATATGATTGCGACGATACGGAATCCATTTTCCAGTTCCGTGTAAGCTACTGAAGATCCAAGTTTCAACACAGTCGTCAAGGTGATGGCACGTAATTAATGGTTTGTCAGTAAAGTTATCAAAAAATTTATAACGCTGCTCTCGCCAAAAATCTTCTTTGCTACGACCTGGAGGAATTGTTCCTTTTACTCCTCCTAACAGATAGTTAATATCGTTTTTTTGACAATAGTTTTCTACAAACCGTTGTGCTTTATCTGCATGGGCTGTGCCGTGATTGTAATGTAGTACAGTTACGTCGTGATTACGATTAAGAAAATTAAGGCAAGCCATACTGTCAACACCGCCTGAACATGCTAGATATACCGAACGTGGAATTCTACCTTGTAACTTAATCATTAGGCCACTTAACTAAGATAACCTCGTCGTCTGTGTCAGTGTTGTTATCTTTTGTTTTAAGATATCCTTGTTCGATTAGATCGTCAATTACTAATTCAACAATATCTTTTGTAATCTTGTCTTTAGACATAGTATAACCAAAAACAGTAAAGATGATAGCAGTTCCTAGTAGCCAAAGATACATTTCATTTATAAACATTATACTGTTCCTTTATACTTTGTAGATTTTTACATAGTTGAGACGTGTTTCGTTTGCATCAAACAGTCTGTTTTTTGTCTGAGACTTTACTTTACCTTTTACTCGTTTCATATCGTTTACATTATACTCATATTTATTCATGAATGATAAAAGGTTTCCGTCCATTACAGCAACATAGTTGTATGATTCCCACTGTGAACTATAACGCTTGTCGAGAATTTTTACAACACCTTCAATTACATCTTTTTCTTTACCCAAGTGTTGGCTGTTGCGATACTCAACACGTATTTCTTTCTTTAGGCTACTTTCGTGTTGATCACGTTTTACAAACTCTGGAATAAATGCAACACGACCTAATTTATCAGCAGACACAGTATCCTGTGATACAGCGTCAATCATGTCACTTTTAAAGTTGTCCAAGTTACCAAGTCCTAGCATTACATAACGCTTCATCCATTTTTGAATTTCAGCTACTTGAATATAGTCTTCTTCAGTAGGAGTAGGACGTACATAGTCGGATGGCAAATATTGCGGATCTTTGTGGAAAGCAAACTTCACAATCTCTTTGTTTGAAAATTTTGTGTTGTTTTCTACTTCGCTAAACCTACGTGTTTCCTTGATGTATGAACGATTAATACGTTGTGCTGCACATGCCATAGCAAGTGCTTCTTGTGTAGTAACAGTGGTTGACTGAACCACTTTATTAAGATCGATGCCTTGTTTAAACATTGTGTGCCTTTCTAAGTTGCCTAAGTATTTAATCTACACTAGCATACAGATACTAGCAAGTCAACCATGTTTTTCTAATTTCTTTTTATTCTTGTAATATTGCTTTTTACGTTCTGCAATTTTTTCTTTATTATTCTTGAGATATTCTGCAATTTTTTCTTTATTATCTTTGCGATATTGCTTTTGATATTCTGCAAGTTTTTCTTTATTATTCTTGCGATATTCTGCAAGTTTTTCTTTATTATCCTTGCGATATTCTGCAATTTTTTCTTTATTATCCTTGTGATATTGCTTTTGATATTCTGCAATTTTTTCTTTATTATTCTTGTGATATTGCTTTTGATATTCTGCAATTTTTTCTTTATTATCCTTGCGATATTGCTTCATATCTTCTGCAATTTTTTCTTTATTATTCTTGCGATATTGCTTTTTCTGTTCTGCAATTTTTTCTTTATTATCCTTGCGCCATTGCTTTTTATTTTGTTTGTATCGTGCTAAAATTTCTGGATCTGATGACAGGCTTCCAGTAAACAACCCATGTTTATAAAATGAACTGTTTTCACCTGACTGATCAACATATCTAGGATCTCCTAAACTACGGTTGTAATATTTGTTCCATCGACGTGCTTTTCTATTTTTTAAAAGTTCGTGTTCTAGAATACATATTTCCTCATCTGTACCGTAAGCAAGTATTCGTCTGCGAACACCTGTAGGAATATTGTCCTTTTTAAATCTCTTCCAAATCGTAGACGAATGTGTATAAGAATCGTCAGGTGTGCCTTTGTGTTTACCTAAATAGAATTTTTTATTATTAGAGTCAAACCATAAATAAACAAAAGAATCATTTTTAGACATTTATTCTAATCCTCGTTGTGTCCATTTTTTGTGAGATAAATTATGTTCTTCTGCCCACATAATAAACAACTCATGTTCTCTATCATGTGCTTCAATCTCACTAGGTCTATCCCAGTAATCGCATCCTTGATTACTAGTTTGAGTTAATTCACCATGCTCATATTGTTTTACATGCACTAGCTCATGGGCTAGTGTAGTTAGCATCTCTCGTAGACGTAAACTACGTTTTATATCAATCTCGTACTCGCCGTCGTCAAGTTGTACACACCCGCCAACTGATTGATCGTTTGTTAGTCTACGAAAATTAATTTCAATCTCTGGATAGATGTTAAATTTACGACAAACAAAAATAGCCATACTTTCGGCATAATCGTATTGTGAAGTTGTAGCGCCATTAACTGTAATCATTATACTGTCTCTAATAGTTTCAACAAGCATACTATAGCAGAAACCATACTAGATGTCAATCTATAATCTAAAAGTTATTCGACCTTTATCTAAATCATAAGGCGTCATATCAAGTTTTACTCGATCACCTGCAACTAGTCTAATACGAAATTGTCGCATCTTGCCGCCTGTGTAGCATATCACATTATGTCCATTATCTAGTTCTACTTTGAATGTTTGGTTAGGCAGTACTTCTTTAATTTCACCTTCAACTTCTATAATATCACTATTCTTTGCCATCTACATCTTTCTTTGACATAGTAATAGAACCGTTGTCGTCTTGGGAGATTTTTATTATATCCCCGGGTACCCAATCCATTTTTTCTAATATCTCAGGTGGTATTGTCATTAAAATATTATCATCATCGCCATCTATATCTGAAAATATTTCATTAACATTATAATCTTTTATCAAGCTTGTTTCCTTTCTGCAAGTTAATGAAATATTTATCCGTTTGCATAAATAGTAGTGTAGAGCGTGAGGTGCGCAAAATAATATGCAACAATGGACACATGACAAAAAAAAGTGTAGCTTGATTGCTGCATTACCTATTGGCTTTATTGTTGGGTTATTAATTGGAATAATGATTATAATATGTACATTGTACTAAGGAACTGAATGAATTTTTTAAGTTTAGTAACAGATGTAGGATTTCCAATAGCAGGTGCTCTTGCTGCAGGCGGCTTTGTTTTTTTAACACTTAAATTTATATTAGCAGGCGTTACAGATTCAGTTACTACACTTAAGAACATTATTGGAAGTTTAGATAACAGAGTACAAACTATGAATAATGATTTAGTAAAAATAGATGCTTTACTAAGTTATGCGTTAAATGTTAGGCCTAATATAGATAGGATAGCAGCAAATGAAGGGAAAGAAGATGCCAGACGTGACTGATAATAGAGGTAAACTTGAAGTAGCAGTAAGAATTTTAGGCAATGAACTTATAGCTATCGAAATGAATGTTGACGACTTTAAAATGAAATGGTTAGCTGTTGGTGTAATTGCTATTGTTGCACTAGGTTATGCAGCTAGTGTATTTGGCCCTGCATTAGTAAATATATTTGGTTCGTAGAAATGTACGAAATTGATCTTGCAAAAATAGTAAGTGATTACGGATTTCCAATAATAGCTGCTGTTGGCATGGGCTATTTTATATTCTTTATATGGAAGTGGGTTACTGAAACTATTGATCCTGTAATTGGCGAAACAATGGGTACATTAATTAGACTTGTTGATCGTGTACGCATGTTAGACAACGATCTAATTAGACTAAACAGTAAACTAAGTATGGTTTTAGAATATAGAGCAAAACTTAATCCACAACGTGAAGACGAATTACAACGTCTAGTAGATGAATACAAACACTCTTCGGCAGAATTCGATAGTACTGGAAAATAAATTTGTAATTTATAAATAATAATATGAGATATTATTTAGGAAATTGTGAATATAAATGGTCGCATGTTAACACAAATTCAGAACCTTTATGGATACGTCGAGAGTTAGGCGAAGAACTTACTAAACAATGTAATCAAGATGGATTTAATTTAGTTTATCTAAGAACCTGCAGTCAAACATTGCCCAGTGACATATATTGCCGTTGTGATATTTATGTAGACATTGATGAAGGTAGAGATCATACTGTGTTTGCTTTAAAATACGCAGACAAAATTGCGTTAGGAGAACCGCTATGATATGGATGGATTATAATATAACTCAAGCTGGTAGTAGTTTTAGAGTTGAAGGAGACTGGCCAGGCGAAGTTATGGGACTTGACAAACAAGGTAATCCTGGATTTAAAGATAATCCTTTATACAAACCTGGCGATGTGTTTATTGTAAATAATGGCGGATGGCTAGTTAAGACCGACGAAGTTAACGCATTATTATTAAAACACGAATCTACTTCGAAGTCGCAATAAACACACCGTTCCAATCAGTAGGCAAGTCTTGTGTTTTTTGAAATTCGCAACGTTCTATCCACATGTTATAATATCCTTCTAACTTAGCATCAAAATGTCGCATAAGTTTATTACACAAGTCAATTGCTTCGTCAAATTCTTGTAATCTATATGCTTGATGCATACGTTGATGCATCTCTTGGCTTTTGCGTTGCGCTGGAGTTTTTTGAACATCTAACACTGTCCATATTCCAATTCCTATAGTTTTGCCCTTGACTGCTAAGTCATCTATTTTTAAATAGAAAAAGTCATTTTTAGTTTGCTGATATGTAGCATCACCAACAAGCAGGACACATCCATATTCTTTACATTTACTTTCTATTCGTGCTGCTGTTGAAACAGAATCTCCGAGGACGTCATAACTGTGTCGCTGTGTACTTCCCATCTCGCCCAAATAACCAAGACCAGTATTAATGCCAGCCCCCATACCAACGGGTGGCCTACCTTCTGCTGTAATTTTCTCATTAAATAACTCCACTGCTTTAAGCATGTCAAGACCGCATTGTACTGCGGTTTTTGGATGTTCAGGATCATCTATAGGTGCATTGTGTATGTGCATACTAGCATCACCAATGTACTTAATTATCATTCCATCCATATCTAATACTGGTTGCGTAATTGCATCCATGTATGAGTTCATAACCTTTGTTAGTCCTTTTACATCGTCGCCAAATGATTCACCTAATGGAGTGAAGCCACGTAAATCACTGAACACAATGCTAACTTCTTTCTTCATACCTTCTTTGATTAGTGCAGGATTTTCCTGTAGCATACGCACCACTGTTGGTGATGCATATCCTGCAAACTGTTTTTTAATTTCTTGTTTTTGTAAAAACTCATCTAAGAACTTAGGTATATATCTTGCTAGTCCTACCGTAATTAAAAACACAGCAGGAATAAATCCATCAATCAATATCAGGTGCTCAGAAAACATCCAGTAACTAAATCCTATGCTGCTGCCCACGGACACTACAAAGAAGGCTATACCTATGTATGTCCAACGAGCTATTAATATCATTGCAATTCCTACAATAATAAATGCAGCGATTTCACCCCAAGCCTTTGCATCAGGATGTCTTACTATATTAGATTCGTTAAAAACTGTACCTAATAGTGTAGCTTGTAATTCGTGTGGAAATATACTTCCTTTAGCTGTAGCAATTGGTTGTGTAATACCAGCAGCGGTAGGACCTACAAATACTACAGCACCAGCGAAATCATCAGGTAACTCTACAGCACTTGCTTTTATATTTTGTTGACTCCAATCAATCCATACTCTTCCAACTGTATCTGTTTGTAGGAATCCAAATTGTGGTATACGTAGTTTATCTACTCCTAACTCATTTAGTTTAATTTGGAAGCTAGGATCACCTGCTAGTACACGTAGTACTTCCATTGTTACATTTGGATATAGCGTGCCGTTTGATTCTAGTATTAACGGAGCTCTGCGTGTTACTCCATCAATTTCGGCAAATGTATTTGTTATACCACTACCATATGCATTATTTTCAATAGTCGGAACGTTTGCAATAATACCCGGAGCATTAGGAATCATGTGCATGTATTCTGGATTTATAATTGCTGCACCTGGATTAATTGGAGTATTTTTATCTTTTGTAGAACCTAGCATTGTTACTATCACAGGGTAGTTCTGCATGGTTAATGCAAGTACATCATCTTGAGATGATCTATCATTCTCTGACATTAACACATTAAACACCACAAGTCCAGCGCCTCTGGCATATAAATCCTCTATAAGGCTAGCATAATCGCCTCTTGGCCATGGCCATTGACCACGTGCCTCTAAACTTGGTTCATCGATGTTTACTGTGTAAATGTTATTTTGTACAGAAGTTTGATTTATAATTAATGTATCAAAATATTTTAATCGAATACTTTCTAAAAAATTAGGATTTGATAGATATACATAACTTAATACACATAATAATAATACACTCCAGACAGACGAAAAGATAATTTTATGCATATTAACTTCCTTTTAGTTATTCATTTTGTATATTAATTGGAACGCAATACGCCCATGTCCTAAATTCTATTGGTGCAGATGAATACGTACTCTGTTTACTTATCTCTTTGGCAACATGTATACATTCAGAAATATTATTGTAGTGTGTATCATTACTAATTTTTGTTGGGTTTGACATTCCTATCATTACTACTAATAAAAATACAGATTTCATGTTACCACTTTCCAGTTCCTACTCCGATTATAAACACAATTGCTCCTAGTGCTGTTGCTGCCAAGACTGCTAATACAACAATTGCAAGAGTATCAAGAAATGCTTTCCTTTGTTGTTCTTGCTTATACACAGTTGCTTCACGTTGCTTTCGAATCTTGCGGCGCATTTCTTTAAGTTCTTCCATAGTGCCCCAGCCAAATCGATAGTTTAATAAGGTTGCAAGTTCTTTTTCTTGTTCCATTAATTTCTTTTCATGTATTAGTAGATTAAAAGCTTCTTCTTCGACACTACGAGACTGTAATATTTTTTTAAAGATAGGAGGTTTTTTTTGAGACGTTTGCGCATAGCGAAAGTCAGCTGATGCTGTATACCATTTGCCTAATTGCTTTGCTACGTTCTCAAAATCTTGCCCTGCATTTACAAATTTTTTAACAGTACTAAACGCTACTGTAGCAGCAGATATTGCTGAAATTGGATCTATCATGTTTTTCCCTCAACAGTATTTATTATTTTCCTATAGGTATTTCAACGCCTATAACAATACCAGTTTTTATATTGCCTGTCCTATTACGTTCGTATGCTGGCGCTATAAACATTTTTAAATTTTCTGTATTATATATGACTCTTATATATGGAGAAACTTTATCAAATGTTGTATATCCTGTTACACCTCCAATTTCAAAACTAAAGTTTTCACCAGTTGGTATATTAATTCCTCCATACCAGCTTAATCTATTAATACTATTATAATATACACCACTTATTGTACTACCTTCTAAAAATCGAATATGTGGATGTATGCTATTATATTCGTTAGTTACTCCTAAGTGTGTGCTAAGTGCTAGTCCTAAAATCATTTGTAATACCCTTTAATTTTGTAATATCGAAACAGAACAACCTGCTGTATTTGTACAACTTCCAGTAAGACTGTATGTTTGAGCAGTACTACTATTCTGTTCAGTAGTTACACTATATGCGCCACCCCCATTGGTTACATTAATTTCCATATTATGTGCGCCGTTGCCGTGTTGCAATGCATCAACTGTATGCCCGTCTCCTGTTACTAGTACATCGGCAAATAAACTGTTAGAACTCTTCTGTGTTAACTCAATGTTATTATTGTCGCCGGTTACTTCAATAAATCCCTGGTGCTGTCCATTTTTACGTTGTTCATGTAATATATCATTATTATCACCTGTAACAATGTTTGCCAAATGTTTTGAACCACTACAGCAACTAGTTTTTTGATCTGTTTGAGTATGTTTATAAACATTATTATCACCTGTAACTGTTACGTATGCTTCGTGATCGCCGCCTTCGATTGTATCAACTGTGCCGCTGCCGTATTTTCCTTGCCAACTTATTACACTGTTATTACCTCCAATAACAACTCCACGTAGAAAATTACTTTCGCCGTCACCGCCCTGATATACATCAATAGTATTATCATCTCCGATTAGCATACCTTCAAATTGTTCGTATTGTGAACCATTTTGTGTAACTGTAAGAGTATTACGATCGCCAGTAATAGGTGTGCTGTCTATGCCACTAGTACTATGATTATTACCATCTTGATCAATTGTAATAGTGTTATCATCGCCGTTAACTTCTACATATGCTTCGTTATCATCTCCGTCTTGTGAAACTGTAATAGTTTGATCATAGTCGCCGCCATTGCCTAGCTCGGCATATACTGTATTGTCATCGCCGGTTTGTGTTAAAATAATCTTTGCATTATTACCGTGACTATCTGCCACAGCAATATTTCTATCACCAGTTTGACTAATTGTTTGCTGTCCATTCCCGGCACTTTGATATAATCCTATACTATTATTATCACCTGTTTGTGTGTAAGAATTATCTTGATTATTTCCATGTAGTGTAGCTTTAGCTGTGCTACTATGAAGATGACTTATAGTATTATCTTGGCCATCTTGATCTATAGTCAAGTTGGTATTATTTCCAACTTGCTTAATATAGATATCATTTGCATAACTACCACTCGCGTTGAATAATAGTAATACTATTGCCAGTGGTTGTACCCAACCTATAATCATAGTATTCAAAGTCTTGTTGCTCCATGTCGATCGTATATCCATAGTTTTGATCAAGTCGTAATCTAAAATAATTATCGCTTCCATTATCCTCTCGACTAATCTCCCAACTACCTTCCCATTCTTCTAATTGTATTCCTGTTGTTAAATCTATGCCGGTTTGGTATTGCTTAAAAAATAAAGAATTTTGTATATCTAATTCATTACTAAGTCTAGCCATAAGTGCTGCATTTAGTGCATCAAGCATATCATATAGTACATCGGCAAAAATGTAATCTGTTTCATCAAGCTGTGTTGACCAAATTCCGTCAATACTGTCTTGAAGTGCATCAGCATCTAACCCATCAAATTCTAGCATATCGATACCTAAGAAATCATATTGTGCTCTTGCTTTTCTTAGGATTTCAGCTTCTTCGTCTTCGTAAGGAGTGCGCTTTCTTAGAATTAATAACTGTGTAAGATTTTGTTCTTCTATATCAAGTATAAGAGGTTTTGATGGCGGTTGATTGCTAGTGCTAGTCATAGTTGTTTGAAAAGATTGATTCATAATAACTATACCTGCATCAGTCTCAACTTCTATTTCTCCTGTATAACATACTCCTTGATCATTGCAACTCGGTAGTAAGGTTATCATTGATCCTCCAAGTTCGTCAACTACCATTGCAAAATCTGTGCCGCGGACATTAATAGTTGCACTTGGCGTTCTTATATTAACATTTTGTCTAAAGTTTTTAGCAATTTGGCCACTAGCATATCTAATTCCTCCAAGGCTTGCTTTAATACTTAATTTACCTATTCCGTTAGCTGGGTCGTATACAAATTCATCAATTAATAGTCGACTATGTTCTGTTAAATCAACCCTAGTATCATCAATAAAATCAATTTGCATAGTACCTCGTGCTGTTACAGCAGTGTCAAGGCTTTGTACACCAATTCCTTTATCGCCAACTACTACGTCATTGCCTCTTTCAAGAACTCCTGACCCTTGTATTTTCCCAATTTGTCCAGCAGAATCAACAGCAGCAAATGCTATCGAGGTTAGACAACCTAAGTTAATCAGACTGATTAATATTAACTGAACCATCGTCGCCTGTCATTTCTAAATTTACTTTGTTGTCATTTATTCCACTTTGTGTTATGTCAATTAGATTGCCGCCTCCTGTGATATCTAATGTAACTGCATGTCCTCCGCTGTCTCCATCGCCACTAATGTCTATATCAATTAAGTTTCCACCGGCGTCGGTACTATTACCTGATGCTACGTCATTTAGAGTAGTTGAACTAGATGTACTACTATTATCTACAGTAACAGTAACGTCTGCATTAGTCCCGTCTACTTCGGCTTGTATAACATTTCCATCGCCGTCAATTGTAAATGCTGCTACTAAATTTTGTGCATCATTTGTTTCACCAGCAAAAATATCAAATGTATTATCATCGCCAGTTGTTGTAATGTTAACAGTCACATTATCACAATTAACACCGTTGGTTGAATCACATTTCATATCAACGTTGTTTGAATCTCCAGTAAATGTCCATGTTCCTGTGTAGGTGCTACCATCAATAATTGCATCTATTTTATTTGTATCACCAGTTTGTGTAATTGCAAAAGTCATTGAATCGCCAGAGAGCATGGCATCTTTTGTGCTATCGCCAATTTCATTATTTTGCCCATCTTGTATTATATCTAAATCTAATGTGTCGCCAACTTGTTCGATATAAATTTCATTTGCTAACAAACTTGATCCAAATAATATTAAAGTAGCAATTATTATTATTTTTATTTTCATTGCCCTCACCTAAACTCTTTAAATTTCCAAAGACCCTTTCTTTCGCCCTCGTACACCATTTCAACTACTCCGGCCTCAATAGCTGCTCTTACAGCATAATTTACTGGTTCGTTAATTGACCATCCAATTTCGCTTTCAACTGCTTTAGTTCCCATATCAAAAAACTTAAAAACATCAGTTCCTGAACGATAGCTAGCAATAGTTTTTTCAGTTGCTACACTAAATAGTACCCTTCCTGTACTAACACTTACTATTCTCATTACTACAGTTACATAGTCAATTCTATATTCATCTTGCAACCCTAGTCCTAAGTAACGTGCTCCAACTCCTCCAGTTGAAACATTACTATCATAACCAACAATACCGCCTTCCAGTAAAAGTCCTGCAAACAACATTGGCTTAAGGGCAGTTGGACCATGTGGTTTTTCTTTTTCATATGTATCTCTTGTGTTTCTTATTAGTTGTCGTTCTTTAATCAAATGCTCCATGCCAACACGCTCTACAACTTCAAACCAAGTTCCATTTCCGACTTCCTGTAATGCTTTAATTACCCATACTTCGGATCCTTGTGTAACTGCACTACTAAGATTTGCTATCTTGTCTGCAGGTTTACGCTGACCCGTTTTATCTAAAAAATTATAAACAGCAATAGTCATCTTTTTAGCATCAAGTTCAGGCACGGCATCTAGACGTATCTGCTCAGGTGCCGTTTGTATTCTTGCTGGACCTACTGACTTTTTGATATCTTGAGATTTCTGCCATCCAGTACAACTTGTTAGAATACACACAACCAATATTAATATTATATTTTTCAAAATGCAAACTCTCCACTGCCCGGAATATTAATTTCAGTATATCCATCATCGCCATCTACAATAATTGTAATTTCACCAGTATCAGGATTTTTAGCCCAGGTTATTTCAGCACCTTCAATATTGGCACTCCCGCTATCAGGTGGAACACATTCAGTGTCGTCAGCCTCGCATGTAGCAAACATAGCATCAACAAGTTGCTTGCTCATTGTAGCATATATTCTACTTTCAAGATTACGCATAAATTTTGTAAGTATTGAACTATCGCCTTCTCGTTCTAATGCTCTGTTAGCTGCTTCAGCATCTTTACGACGATCTTCTCGTCTATTGTACTGTAGTTGTTCTACGCTTAATACATGAGTTGAATATCCATTTCCATAGTGAAATGCTGGGCTTTTAAATCCCCATCCTAGCTCACTTGAATATGTTACTGATCCTATAAAGATTAGTATAATAATTAATATTGGTAGCTTCATGCTAATATTTAGCTATAGTTTAGGGAATAATAAGTCTCTACAAAATATTTCTACATCATTCTCAGGTAATCCAAGACTTTTCATTACAGCTGGTGTATGAGGATTCATCTGTTGATTTGTACAATAATAGTTGTGCATTTTTTTATTATACTCAACATCTAAGATATCTTGATATGTTGAATACTTGGTAATTTCTTCTAAATAATACACAGTGTTAGATAAAACAATATCAATAATTTGATCTATTTCTTCTGTAGTACTAACATTACTAGCAGAAATCATCCACGGTGTAAATATATTACTTGCCCATTCGGGTAACACTCTTTCCTTAGTTGGTGTATAATCTCTTACACTCTCTTGAAACCCTTGAATCATTGGATGATCTATGCCGCCGCTAGTTTCGCTAAAATCATGAAATGCACCTGTAATTTTATTTTTACCGGCAATAACGTCGAAGCCATAAATGGGTCCATTGTTATCCATGGATGGAAACATACAAACATGCATCATCCATAGACCTTTAGTATCCCTAGCATCAACTACATCAACATGTGCTCGGCGAATGTGTTGATTAACCCATGTTCTATTAATCCAATTGTTATGATTAAATTGTGCTAATGCTGGTTCATGATATTCAGCAGCATTATCGTTGAGTAGTTTAATAATTTGATTTTGACAATCAACAAGTTTATTCCATATAAGGCTCAATGTCCAACTCCATTAATTCTTGAAATAATTTAGTTGCAGATTCAAATACATAGATTGCTTCAGTAGCCATATCATCTGTGGTCTTGCTTCTTATTATTTCTTTTAATGCTGCTTTATCGCCGTCAAACTGATACATTTGTTTTGACCCTGGTACCTTACGTGCTATCATTTGCCCTCCGCTTAGGTCTCCCATATGAAGTGTATAGATGTGTGCTGTTAACAATACAGGATCTTGCATAATTTCTTTCATATGCAAAATATATTCATGAGTGCTAGGTAGTACAACAGGTGATTCGTTGTGATTCCATAATTCGTTAAAATCTTGTTCAATTTTTAAATGACGACTTACTCCAGGAAGATCGTCAAATATTCCATGAGAACTTGCAAGTGTTTCTAATAATTTATATTTTTTATGTTGATTCCACAAATATGTAGCATATAACTCAGGATTAATTTTTCCACTCATCAATACTTTAACAAATTTTTGTCTTTCTGCATTTCGATGTTGATCATGAGTTAATTCTTTTAATTTACTCATTCTTCTTCAATCTTTATTCGTAAAGGAAATCCATTATCTCGACTTAGTGTAGTTGCTTCAACAGATTTTTGTTCAGCAATTTCGTAACTGTATATACCAACTACTCCTGATCCTTTTTCATGAATTTCAAGTGTTAACGAAAGTGCTGATTCTTCTGAATGTTTAAATAATTCGGTTATTAATGATATTACAAAATCCATTGGAGTTTGCTCATCGTTAAGAAATACTACCTTATAACGACTTGGCTCGTCAATATTAATTTTAATTTTATCATTTATTTTTATATCTAAGTCAACATCTGTGGTCATTTTTAAATCCTTTTATTAGGGGGAGTTATTCCCCCTAATGTACTTAGTTAATATTTATTTAAGTGTGCTGACAGTTGAAATATTAATTTTTTTAGGTTGATCAGCTTCAGGAACTTCTCTAACTAAATGAATATTTAACATTCCTAATTCAAGTGTAGCATTTTCAACCTCAACATTATCGGCTAGTGTAAACTCTTTTTTAAAGTTACGACCAGCAATACCTTGATGTAAATAGTTTATACTGTTGTCATTAATCGTTGTTTTACGACCTTCAATTCTTAAAACATTCTTTTCTTTTAGAATATCTAAATTGTCCATATCAAATCCTGCAACAGCTAACGAAATTAAGTATTCATTTTCGTTGAGTTCTATTAAATTATATGGTGGATAATTAGTAGCTGATGTAGTTGTAAAACGTTCCATCTGATCAAATAAATTATCAAATCCAACTGAGGTTCTATGAAAATTAGGGAAGTCTATTGTTTGTAATCTTGTCATGTTATTTCTCCTTATATAAGCAAGATATAGTGGACCCAATAAGGCGTCCACTAGTATTTATTTAAGATTCTTGGGTAAATTCTGCATCTACAATTTCAGCATCATCTTTATTAAGATCGTTTGGTTCTTCTGGTTTTTCTCGTTCTGCCTTAATTTTGAATACAACTTCCATTGCTGTTAACAGTTCTTTGGTTTTTTCTTGCATATTATCAGTGTCATCAGTTTTAGCTGATTCTAAACAAGTTGAAGTTGCTTCTTCAATTGCAGTTTTTTCATCTTCGGACAAATCGTCTTTTACTTCGTTATAGTCTTTTTGTAGTTGAGCAACAGTTGATTCTGTTCTATTTCTTTCATCGACAATTTTTCTGCGCTGCATATCATTTTCAGAATTTTCTTCAGCATCTTTAATCATCTGTTCAATTTCGCTCTCAGATAGTCCGCCACCAGATTCGATAGTAATATTCTGTTCTTTACCTGTGCCTTGATCCTTTGCACTTACTGAAAGAATTCCGTTAGCATCAATATCAAATGTTACCTCAATTTGTGGAACTCCTCGTGGCGCTGGTGCAATACCATCTAAGTTAAATGTACCAAGCATTTTGTTGTCACTAATAAATTCTCTTTCACCTTGACCTACTGTAATAGTTACTGTTGGTTGACCGTCATCAGCTGTACTAAATACCTGACTTTTCTTTGCAGGAATTGTAGTGTTTTTGTCAATAAGTTTTACCATGACACCGCCTACTGTTTCAATACCAAGCGATAGTGGTGTTACATCTAATAACAGTATATCTTTATTATCGCCAGCAAGTACTGATCCTTGTAGAGCAGCACCCATAGCAACTGCTTCGTCTGGATTTACATCCTTACGAGGTGCTTTACCAAAAAACTTTTCTACCGCAACTTGGACTGCTGGCATACGAGTTTGACCGCCAACTAATATAACTTCATCAATATCTGAGATACTAAGTTCAGCATCTTTAATTGCAACTTCGCAAGGCTTAATTGTTCTAGCAACTAAGCCTTCAACTAGACCTTCAAAAGTTGAACGTGTAATTTTTGATGTAAAGTGTTTTGGACCTGTTGTATCGGCTGTTAGATATGGTAAGTTAATATCTGTTTGTGCTCCAGAGCTTAGTTCAACTTTGGCTTTCTCGGCAGCTTCTTTAAGACGTTGTAATGCCATGTTATCAGAAGATATATCAATTCCAGATTCTTTCTTAAATTCTGCAATTATCCAATCAACTAATACTTGATCAAAATCTTCACCACCTAGAAGTGTATCGCCATTTGTTGATAATACTTCAAACTGTTGTTCACCGTCCATTTCGTCAATTTCAATTATTGAAACGTCAAATGTTCCGCCACCTAAGTCATACACTGCAATTTTACGTGTACCAGTAACACCTTTTTCAACACCATATGCTAATGCTGCTGCTGTTGGCTCGTTGATAATACGCAATACTTCTAAACCTGCAATCTTACCTGCATCCTTAGTTGCTTGACGTTGCGAGTCATTAAAATATGCTGGAACTGTGATAACAGCTTGTGTTACTTCCTCACCAAGATAATCTTCAGCGTTTGTTTTAATTCTACGAAGAATTTCTGAAGAAACCTGTTGTGGTGCATATTGTGATCCATTTGCTTCAATCCAAGCATCGCCGTTCTTTGCTTTTACAATTTTATAAGGACTATTCTTAATATCCTTTTTAACAGTTTTGTCGCTAAACTTACGTCCAATTAAACGCTTTACTGCGTGAATAGTGTTTGAACTATTTGTAACTGCTTGTCTTTTTGCTGCTGCTCCAACTAAAATATCGTCATCAGTGTATGCAACAATACTTGGTGTAGTACGTCCTCCATCTGCATTTTCAATAATTTTGTGAGTTGTTCCGTTGACTACTGCTAAACACGAATTAGTAGTCCCTAGGTCAATGCCTATTACTTTTGCCATTTTATTCTCCTTTATAAGCAAGATATGTTGAACCCATTACGGCGTTCAACATTATTTATCAGTTTGTATAAACTGAGTTAAATTGTTGAGTACAACGGATAAATGTTGTACATTTACTCAATTGTTTTAATTTTATTGCACCAGCGTATGTACAAGTAGATCTTAATCCTCCAAGAAGATCTTGTATTGTATATGCTACTTCACCTCTATAAGGAACAAGTACTTCACGACCTTCAGCTGAACGATAATCCTTGAGACCGCCAAAGTGTTTTGTATTTGCTGCTTCGCTACTCATACCGTAGAACTGTACAAACTTTTTTTCTTTGATAACACGGGATTCATTTTCAAACTCATCTGTGATATATCTTTTTGTAATTACTTTGCCGCTGCCTTCGTTGTGTCCCGCAAGCATTCCTCCGAGCATAACGAAATCAGCACCACCTGCAAACGCTTTGGCAATATCGCCAGGACAAGTGCAACCACCATCAGCAATGATATGACCGCTAAGGCCGTGAGCAGCATCGGCACACTCGATAACAGCTGATAGTTGTGGATAACCCACTCCTGTTTGAATACGAGTAGTGCAAACAGACCCGGGACCAATACCAACCTTAACAATATCTGCGCCAGCAAGAATCAATTCCTCTGTCATTTCTCCAGTAACTACGTTACCTGCTATAATCACTAATTTTGGAAACTGATCACGTACTTTACGCACCCTTGCCGCAAAGTGGTCACTGTATCCGTTTGCGATATCCATACATACATATTTTAAGTTATCGCCTACGTGGGCCTGTACATTGACTAACTTTAAAAAGTCAGCATCACTTGAGCCAATACTCATAGCAACATTAGCTGTACGCTCGGGTATATTGATATTAAAGTATTCTACAAGTTGTTCGGCTGAGTAAGTTTTAACTAAACATGTAAAGATGTTACCTTCGGCAAGTTTGTTTGCCATTTCAAATGTACCAACACCATCCATGTTACTTGCCATAATCGGCACACCTTCGTATTCTGCTTTACTGTTTCTAAATTTAAACTTACGGTCTAGGCGTACTTGGCTACGACTTTGTAGTGTACTACGTTTTGGTCTTATAAGCACATCTTTATAGTCAAGGCGAATTTCTTGGTCGATACGCATATTAAAGCTCGTTTGATTTTTGTTTTAGTTTTTTTGCTCTGCGTATTGCAGCAAGCTTTGATAACCTTCTTTTGGTTCCTTTGGACTGATAAAATTCTCTTTGTTTCATCTCTTGAAACAGTCCGTCATCGGCTAATTTCTTTTTTAGTTTTCGTAATGCTTTAGCAATGTCATTGTTATAAACATCGACTTTAAAGCCTTTGCTAAATGTTGTGTCTGTTTTTAAATGTTTACTCATTATTTCCTCTATCTATTAATATATTGTTGAGCCATTGTAAGTCATAGACTTTGTTATTGCTTATTAAATTATAAGGTGTAACCGAGTCGTTTGTCAAGTAAAAAGTGTCTGGTTGTGCAATAAAATACGATGAAAATTTACGAACCGCTGGATTACAATTATCCAAGTCAATAATAGTAGATTTTATATTTTTTTGTTGACTTATTGATAATAACCAAGGTATCTCATGTTCGTCAAACCATGTTTCAAATAGAAATATATTCAAGTCAATGGTTAAATGATCAATTGACTGTTGTAACATTTCTTTAAGGTGTTCGGTTGGACAAATAAGTAAAATACTAAGTGTGTCATTTAATAATACATCAGGTGGTGTAATTATTGTAATATTATTCATACTATTCTAATTCCATGGAAGTTTATCTATTTTACCTTTTATATATCTCATTTTCCATATCTTGATACTTTGATCTGGATTGTTCTGTTTCCATTCATGTTTTTTGTTGTTATACTCATTGTCTTTTTCTAATCTAGATAGATGTTCTTGGCGTTGCTTTTCATCTTCATTATTAGGTATAAATTCTTCGTCGGCTTTAGGAATTACTGGTACCATTCCTTGGGAAGTGTCTCTTCCATTATCATTGGTTCTAAGTTGTTTATTATTAATTGTAGTTGTTTCACTGTCATTGCTGGCTTGCTCTGTGGCAACTTCTTTACTTCCTTTGTCGGATTGTTCGTTGTTGTCTGTGTTGACATCATCAGGTCTATTATACTGGTCATTTCTGGTATCTCCGTCATCGTATCCAGGATTATTAACAATAGCTTGCGCCCGTTGTCTTTCATAATCTGTTCGACTATTAGTCTGATCGTGTTTTTCTTTTGCACGATACATAAATGTATATTGGCTAGCAATTAGCAGTAACACAGCTAATGGATCAAAAACTAGAATTATTATTAAGATTACCCATCTTACTGCCTCTTCTAATATAGTTTGATCTGCTTTTTCGCCATATACAAATTCTGCGAGATATTTAACAGGACCAACTTCTGCTTCTAGCTTACGATAATCAGCTTGTAAAGCATATTTTTGTTCTGTTAGTTCGTCAATAGTATTATTAGTTGTACGTATTTTATTTTGTTGTTCAGTAACAAATTGTTCAACATCTTCATCTTTTCCTACAGTTAAATTATCTCTTAATCGCTGTATCAAAGAATTGCTTGCTGCAATTTGTGTATCTGCACTAGTGCGTAAATTGGCTATTGTTTGTCTAGCAGAAATAATTTTAGGATTTTCTGCTTTACGTAAATTTGCAATAGTTTCTTGTATTGTTTTTTGTTGACTACGGATATTTGGAATACTATTATCTATTATTGTTTGAATATTAGTAAGTATTTGCTTACGAGAGTTAGTAGCTTCAGTTGTAGCCTTGTTACGTATTCTGTCAATATCTACTACTATCTGCTGTTTACGTTTTGTAATGTTATCAGTTTGTTCTCCACGTAAATTATTTACTAGTGTAGTAAGTCTTTGCCTTTCAGTGTCAAACGCAGTTTGAGCTTGTTGACGTAATTCAGTTGCTTGTGTTTGTAATTCATTAATGCGAGTTTGTTGTGCTTCAACCCATGCATCAAGAGCACGTTGAGTATTTGAACCAAATTTACCGTCACTGTTTACACCAATAATAGCTTGACCAATTTTAATTTGTTCTTTTTCATTACTTTGTAATTTATTTGTAATTACTGTTAGGTTTTCTTTTAAATCTGCTACTTGCTGTAACATTTCATCAGCTAGTGTTGTATCGATACTTAGTAAACTTATTCTTTCTTCATATTCATTTGCTTGAGTATTAATACGTCCTAGATTTTCTTCTAGTTGTTCACTTTCGTCAATGTACGGCTGTACTTGTTCTTCAACACTTGACGCACTTACTGAATCAAGTTGAGTTCTATAATCTTTTACTACGCTTTCTAATCTAGTAATTTCGTCGTTAAAACTTGTTAATTCTTTTTCATGCGAAGTTATTTGTTTTTCAACTTTGAGTAACTCTGCTGTAATAATGCTGTTTTGTTCAGCTATTGCAGGATCTATTCTATCATATGCTGTATCAATACGTATTTGTTCTTTGTCAATTTGTTCTTGTATAGCATCATTGCCGCTGCCTACACTTGCTTCAGCTTCGTTTATGCGTGTTTCAGATCTTGAAATAATCTGTTCTTGTCGTATTATTTCTTCGTCAATCCGGTCTATTTGAGCAATGCCTTCATCGGCAGCACTTGTTTGTTCTATATGTGCCTTTGAAAGAAATCCAAAAATACCCATACTGGTTATAAACATAAGAATAAAAACAGCTAGTGTAAGGTAAGTTTTTAACCACCAAGTTGCTTGTTTCCAGTATCGATGTAACCATACCGCGGTAATTAATTTACCTACTTCAAGTACACCTCCCATAATCATGATAGGAATTGCAGCCGCAGCAAAAATAGCCATAAGTCCAGCTACTGAATAATAAATTGCTACTGCACTTATTGAAAGAGCAGTAACCAGTGTAAGTATTCCTAAAAATATATTCATATAATTATCATAATATCAAGGTACGGTGCGCATTTACTTTTTTAGTTGCGCCGCATAGTACTAGCTTCAATAGCTTGTTTTTTACTTGTAACGGGCATAAGATTGCTTTTATGAGTAGTTGCAATACCAATAATATAAGTCCCTGTATATTGTTGCCTTTCTTTAGCAGCGCCTGCGCCTGCAATTTTATTACTTAATTTTACACCAGTTCTATTATCTTTATAGTCTGGTATATTATTTATGTCTATTTTTTCAGTCTTACTAGTATTAGCTCCTTTAACACCCATCTTTTTAAGCCATTTTTCGTGCTCAGTTTGGGCTTTCTGTTGTCGTGCGTTAAGTTTCTTTTTCTTAGAATTATATCTAGTTGTAGTCAAGTATGGTCCAACAAGATGCATTGACATATTAAAACTCCTATACCATTATGCCAGGTTTTACTTTTTGTGTATTAACAACTGGCACTCGTCTTGACGGATCACCATCTTTTTCAACACAGCCAATTTCTAACGTAGTATAAGTACCCTGGCCGTAAATGTCATCTAAGTGTATAACTAATTTGGAAGATAAGTCAACTATATTATTCTGTGTGTAATATAGGCATTGTTCTTTATTAGAAAAGTTTTTACCTTCGAGTACAAGTCTTTCGTCAGTTTCAACTATAAAAAATAAAGAATACAACATCCACATAGTAACATTATCCAGAAAATGGGTCGAATTGTGTACCGTTAGTAATCAAACATGCCATGCCGTTTGAATGTACTACTAATGTCCATTTTCCGCTATTTTGATCTACATAAAAACTAACTGGTGACTTGAATGGTTGTGCAAATTGTGGTGGGCGTCCTGGAGGGATCATATAAAATAATCCTTCAGCACTAAAAAGTTTCTTTTCATTGTTTTCATTGGTTAGTAAATTTATTACATATTCTTCAGTATCGCAGGGTATACGTTGAGCCTGCATAGACGGATTTCGTGGAATATCTGTCTTATCTTTTTCTGGTGCCAAAATTCCTGGCGGTGCTGGTGGTAGTGTTTCTTGATATATTTCAGGATCTCCAGACATATCTTGGGCTTTAACTGATATGCTAGCAGTACAGGATACTAGCAACAGTGTAGTAGTAAATATTAATAAGTTTTTGATCATTTAATATACTCCTCTATTGTTAATTGTATAATATAATCATAATAAAGTCAACCTAAATGATCTATTTTAACAACTCCTTCGGAAATTAAACGTTCTCGATTAGCCAAATGAGCAGCAGCTACGTCATCTTTATTTTGTCCATGATACGGCACACAATGACCTTCTTCAATCATAACTTCGGTAGCCATACGTCCATCTTCGGTTACAAAATCACCTAGTACTCTTCCAAATTTACCTTTCATGTCTTCGCCGTTTTTATTAATCTCAGTTTTAAGTATTGTTGTTTCGCCTAATAATTCTTGTAATCTTTTCTTAGCAGCTAACCCAAATTGTTTTTCTGTTAAATCTCTAGTTCTGCTTTCAGGAGTATCAATCCCCATAACTCTAACTCTTTCGTCTGATAATACAATTCCAAACCCTAAATCAATATCTACATCCACAGTATCACCGTCTATAACTTTTATAACCTTTGCCCTATATTCATACATTTTAAAACCCTCATATATATTTATCGGAATATAAAAAAAGAGACTACAAAAAACTGTTTTATTTTTGTAGTAATATTTTAAAGTTTAGTTGCAATCCCTTGTCACCAGCAGCAAACACCTCGGGCTTTGTGATACGAGATACTTTTGATTTGTTTTCTGGTTTTTGTTGAAACTGAGAAAATGCATAACTTATTTCAGTTTCCATAATATTTTTAAATCTAAATGCTCTATCGCATTCGCAGAGTATTTGAAAATTCCAACTTGATTGAGTTTTAGTTTTTTCGTATACTGGTTCACCAAGAATTATATCAACAAACTTAACACCTTGACGAGAGGCTCCTCTAAGTGATTGTTTAATTATTTCTCCAACAACAGTTTTAGTCGCTAGATTAATTGCCTGTTGTTTTGCTTCTCTATGTGAAGCACTTAAAGATTTAAAAAATCCCATGTATGTAAGCCCTCGTAGTCGGCACTTCTGTTGCCAGGCAGTACCCGCCCCGGAAAGCCTATTTAGGCTGCCATTGCCATGTCTGGCGCATAATTGTCATTTGCAATTATAGTTGTTGACCAATAACGCAGTCATCCGGTAAACTCCACTCTATCTTCACACTGGTCGATCCTATTTCGGCCCCATCAAAGATACACTATCCTGCCTCCTCTTAACATTTAGTTAAGTATCAACAATCAGGTTCAAAACATCTCGCAATGTCAGTTTTATCAACTACTAAGTAGCATAGTATATCTATGGTGGAGCCGTCCGGTACCGCCCCGGAGTCCCATATGTGTCCATTTTGCTTCAACATTTACAAGTATATTTATATATTAATTTATGGGTATTGTCAAGTCTCAATGGCATCTTTTAATGTACATTTATATTCAACAGCATCCCATCTACCATCTGGTGGTATTAATTGGTATATTGGGAGCATGTCATAACAATCTTGTTTAGAATCAAACCACTGTACATCTTGTGTAATACAGTCCGATTGTAAACAAACTGTTAGCAATATGTGCCACATTATTTCCATCAGTTACGAGCCATATGTTTAGGTTCAGTGTCTACTAATGCTTGCTGATACGGATTAACATCTAAATACTTGCCCCATTCACTATAGTAATGACGCATACCAACTTCGTCATGTATTGTTGAGTTTTCATGTCTTCCATGTAAGATATGTCTATCTTCTGTACCTTCTCTCATTGTTGTGCCTTGTCCAGATACGCCTAATAAATCTTCATGTAAGTTGCGTCCAAATGGTCCCCAAATTGTATTATGATGCTTGATACGAGTTTGTCTTTCTTCTGGAGTGTCTTTGCGTAATCCATATCCTCTAAATTCAATTAGTACGCTGTTAGGTCCTAGTGGAGTAACACTATCACTACGGTAAGCACTACCACGCAAGTTAAAGTTAAAGCCTGGAAACAAGTCTACCATATACCATTGGTTAGGCGGCAAGTTAGGAAAACTTAATTCTCCTCTATCACCTTCTTTATCAAATTCGGTATAGTTGACTGTAAAACTACTTACATTTACATGTCCATTATCAAACGGTACATTTTTTCTAGCAAAATATTCATCATTAAACCCAGTTACGCGATTGAAATAGTGCATAAAGTCGTGGTAGAATTCACTGTTAGTATCATGCCATAGTTTGTAGTTGGTGGGAATAATTGCTTTGTGATAATGAAATATTTCTAGTTCTTCTGTATCAATAGCATCTGCAATACAATCAAATGCACCTGCTGTCCATTGTTCTACATCCATTGTAGGATTAGGATCTAGTGTTACCCAAACCATACCACCATGCTTTATTTCACTGTATAGTTCTGAATTGCTAGTCGCAATAGGGGCCTTTAATGTTCCTGTAGGAGTTATTACATCGTAGTTATAATATGCTTTTACTCCGTTACCTGTATTGTAAACAATAATATTATGTCCAGCAATTTGTGATGTACGATAATCGAATTTATTATACATTTCACTAATATGGCATACTGGTACCCATACTTTACTAAAAATGTTTTCAACTTCTTCATTGAATATTGTTTGACTAGAATATATTTCGCTACTAAGTGATTCTACGTTAGGTTTTTTTAACCAATTCTTATGATTACGTGGTGGCATGTTAATGTATCTCCTTGTACTATATTTAATTTAATATAGCACAGGAAATGTCATTAACCTAATACAAAGATGACAATAGCTAATAGATAATATCTATTATTCATTATTGTAAAATGCATCAACTGTTGCATCTAGTACTGTATCTAATGCTAAATCTTTAAAATCTTCGTGTAATTTTATTGACTCAGTTGGAGACAGTACTACATTATCTTCTTCTTCATTGTCATCTTGAATGTCAAAGAACATTACTAATTCGTCCTGTGTTAGTACATCATCAGCAGCAGCAGTTGCCCATGCAGCTGAAATTAATATTAACTGACATCCTAGTTCTGAGTCTAGTATTTTGTGTTTAACAATATATCTAATTGTCTGACGTCTTACATCATGATAGTATTGTACTCTTTTACCAACATTAAGTAAGTATCTTTTAGTATTTTGAATTCCCATTATAAGTCCATTTTCTGTTCTTGAATCTCCTGTCTACGTGTCGGTATAAGAGATTTTATTTCATTAAGAGTTTGTCTTGCACGAACCGCACTTACTTTAATACCTTTATCTTCAAATTTTTCACATTCTAAAAGGTAAACCGAAAATAATAATTTTAACTGTTCGTGTGTATCGCTCATTTTTCTACTAATACTGAATTATATAATTTTTCCCAGTTTGTAAACCTAGGTATCGTATCTCTTTTATTATCTAGCATCTTATTATGTTGATGTGAAATAAGTACACTGTTTAAGCCATATTTTAATCCTGTATTTGCATTTTCTAATTTGTCTTCAACCCACAGTAGGTTTGTATTTTGATACTTAACTAGTTCGTCATCCTTATCTGCGCCAACATCAAGAAAAATATATTTTTCAAATGCTGTTTTACCAAATAATCTTTCTGTGTTTTCAATACGTAGTTTGCCAGCCCATGGACTACGCGATAATGATGTAATCATATGAAACACGTATCCGTGTTCTTCGTGTAGTTTTTTTACATACTTGATTGCATCACGCAGTGGTGGCAACCATCCAATTCTTGACGACTCATTAAAGTGTTTGATTATTTTTGTTTTTTCATCTTCAGTTATGCTGTATTTTTTAGCCATGTTATACGAAGTTGCATACTCTTGATTAATAGTATAACTGTTATCAATCATCCATTCACTAAATGTACGCTCCCAGTCCATGAGCACGCCATCGCAGTCTGTTAGTATTATCTTAGTCATAAATGTTATCCTCTTCGTCAAAGTCATGATCTCTATAGTTCATGGTTGTTTCATTAAAACATTGATCGTGATATTCTTTTAATGCCGATTTAACTGCATAATAATCTTTTGGATCTTTGTACAGTGCCTTTGGCATACTATCACATGCTAGTGTTGTTTTAATTTGATTACAATCAAGACACAGTGTTTGACAGTTACTTGGATCGTTACTGCCTGCATATTTTTGAGGAACAATATGATCTACTATTAACATACCCCATGCTACTCTATCACGTACTAATTTACTAGTGATTCTTTGTACAACTGGATGATCCCAAGGATTAAACCCACAAAAATCACAACTACATTTCTTGTTAAAAGTATATTGCCTATCTGTTCTTGCTGGTCCGCCATATTCTCGCATAAGACCTTGATGTGTTTCGCAAAATCTACTACCGGGTCCTCTGTAACTACTTACTGGCTCGTTGCACCAAGGAAGGAGACACTTGCAACTAGTTTTATTCTTCTTCTTTGGAAGATCCTTTTGTACTAGTCTTTCAAAAAAATACTTACTCATTTTATCTCTCTGCTTATATTTTAATTATACTATGATATGCTATGTATGTCAAATAATTAAACAAAGTAGGCAGTATTAAACTGCCATTTCTGTTTGTGTTACGTATTCATCAATATATGTATATGCTTCTTGTAAACTAGATTGCTTGGTCCTGCCAAATCCTAATTCACCATACTGCTCTGTCAAGTGAGAATCTATAAATTGTGTTACATAACAATGATCGTTGCCGTTTGCATCGTATTCCTCATACCAACATCCTTCGATCTCTTGTTTGAGTTTGTAACCCTTGTACTCAAAAATATCTTTGGTTGGCTGTGCATCAAGTGGACCTATAGGCATACGTTGCAGTTCATCTTCATCTTCTGCATCCATTTCAGTAAACTCGTCGTCTTCAAACAGATCATCATTTTCGTCTTCGTCATCATAAGGATCTACATACCTAGTTGATGTATCTGCCATTGCCATCATGTTGGCAAACAGTACACCACACCCACCAAAGATACAAATCATAAGTATAATCTGTGTTAGGTTAGATAATGTTGTATTCAAGTCCATTATACTACTCCTTGTGGTAACAGTTTATAAATTACTGAGCATATGTTTAGTGCAGCAACACCTGATAATACAGCAGCCATGTGCAGTTTATCTTCTCTAATCATTGCCCATATACTAAGGAATGCAATCCATACATTAAATACCATTACTATTGTCATTTGTATCTCCTAAACATATCAAACATCATCCATATTATAAATCCTAGTTGTGCTATTAGTGTAAGCACGCCTATGCTTATTACACTAATGGCAAACCATTGTAACATTTCCATTATCTGTCTCCTACATCTATACACATTGCTACTATAGCAATTACTACAGGAATTGCAACCATTAAGATTATAAGTTCATTAGTCATTTAATTGATCCTTTAATGCAAGTGAACATGCCCAGCAACCAAGGCAAAAGCCAAATGCTGTACCCAATGTGGCTCCTACAAGCCACCATAAAAATATAGTCATTTAGTAGTCCTCTTCATCATCTTTTTTGATAAAAAGTTGATCTGTGTTGTTTGCTATAAACAGCCAAACTAATACGCCATAGCACATTAAGTATCCTGCGAGCGCATCTAGTACAATAAGCCAAATACCAAGTCCGCCAAAAAATAGTGTAAACACAATCCATAATGGGTTAATTTGCATTTTATTCTCCTGCTATGTTAAGTTATAGCAGTGTTATAGCATCCTATGAAAGTATTGTCAACCAATATTTTTTTATTATCCAGGATAATTGTATCCTTTTGCTTCTAAAGCCGTTACTGCCCAAGGATAACTCGACAGACCTGTCCAACTACCATTGGAACCCCATGCTCGAAGTGCGCCTCCGCGTATATCTAAATGAGTAAATGTATTGTATATTCCTATTGCTGTAAATCCTGCATCAACTGCGGCTTGTATGAACTGTTGACGTTGTGCTGTTGTTAGTCCTGTCTGAATAATATCCACAGCATTTGCCTGCATATGTTGACTAGCTTTGGCACCGCCAACACTTTCATTATATGCCGGTGATCTATATCCACTAGTAACCTGTAATTGATAACCAACAGCTTGAGATACTGTTTCTAAATTTGAAATCACTTGGGGCTTAACTCTACTGTCTGTATGAGGAAGCCAGTATATATATTGTCCGTTTTCATTACTTGGTTGTGGACTAGGCACATCGCTTACTGCGTTTGCATCCTGTGCTCCTGATACTCCATTTGTAGGGCTTGTATTACTATATCTTGCACTACTAATTCCACCGTCGCCATATTCTACCCCTTCTGATGTATCAGGATCTAGTCCTTGTGCTACTTCAGCATCTCTGCCTTGTAGTATGTCTATTGCATCAGCTTCAGTAATGTTAAGGCTAGAAAATCCCATTGCTATTGCTACTGCATCGGCAACATTTCCTGCTGCAACATCTCCGCTTCCTGTTGCTGTGTGACCGCATACTGTATTTCCATCACCTTCATTACACACTGCAATACCACCGATAAAAATTTTGGCACTGCCTGCTACAATATTTTGAGGAAGGTGTGGCGAATCTCCATGTCCAGCAACAACATCATTATGAACAATTACTAGATTGCCGTTGGCATAAACAGTACTTTGACTTGCTGTTAATCCGCCGCCTGATGTGTCAATGTCTGTGGTAATTCCTGGCATTATTAAGTAACGATTCCTGTTGTTGTGGTGGTATACTGTTTACTTATCTCCGATTCAGTTTTAGCAACACAACTAACAGAATTAGATTGCAGTACAAATTTTCCAGTTGGCGGCACTGAGAACATAAATGGGGCTAGTGCTAGTGCTTCGTTTTGAAAAACAAGCACCATTGGTTTACTAACTGTGTATCCTGTTGTATCGTGTGATGTTAAACGTGCAACAATCTCTTCTCCTGAGTTCATTTTAAACGACACAATATCGTTATCTTTGTATGGTGTTTCAATAATCATTATTTTTCCTTTATGATAATGTATAGCCGGTGCCGTTGTAACCTGTTTCATTAAGATAGGTTACAAATTTATCGTAGCCGCCAACTTTTGTCCCAATTACTATAATTTGAGGGAATGTCTTTGCATCTGGAAATTTTTCTAAAATTTCTTCTCTTGTAAAATCAACATCTAGTTGCTTGTACACATAATTTAAATTTCGAGATTCGCACAACTGTTTTGCTTTTTCGCAAAAATTACATCTAGGCTTACCCCAGATTTCAACAGTCATAAATCAAATCCTTTAAATGTATCTGTACCAACATCTTGTTTAATTGCTCCAACTGTATAACTACTAATTTCAGTTTCTTGTGGTGCAACTTGTACTTCAGAGCCGCTGATCCATTTTTGTGTCCACGGTAATGGATTAGTTTTTACTGAATACGGAGATTTTAAACTTACATTATTCATCCGACGTGTGCAGATCCATTCAATATAATCACTCAGTAATTGGGCATTAAGTCCTATCATAGATCCGTCTTTGAACAAATATTCAGCCCATTCTTTTTCTTGATCAACTGCATCGACAAACATTTGAATACATTCTTCTTCAGTTTCTACTGCAATTCTTGCAAAATCAGGATCATCCTTTTTAAGAAGTTTAAGAAGTAACTGAGTTGAAGCAAGATGTAAATTTTCGTCACGGGCAATAAGTTTAATAATTTTAGCATTGCCTTCCATCTTCTTTAGTTCAGCAAATGCCCAACTACAGGCAAAGCTTACATAAAATCTTACACCTTCAAGAATATTCACACTCATTAGTGTCAACCAAAGTTTCTTCTTTAATTCGTACAAGTCTACTGTAACATTACGTTCCCCATTGATTTGATGTGTACCTTCGCCAAGTAAATTATACCAAGCACTTGACTCAATAAGGTCATCGTAGTATTTTGATATATCGCCGGCACAATCAACAATCTCTGATATTTCCATCATTTCGTCGAAGATTATAGACGGGTTTGCATACACATTTTGTATAATATGTGTATATGAACGTGAATGTATTGTTTCACTAAATGTCCAAGTTTGTATCCAGTTTTCAATTTCTGGAAGACTTACTACTGGACTAAATGCTTCAACTGGGGCACGGCCCTGAACACTATCAAGCAAAATCTGTCTTTTTAGATTACTTGTAAAAATATGTCTTTCGTGTTCGGTTAATGATTTAAAATCATTAGCATCTTTGTAGATGTCAACTTCTTGTGGTCTCCAAAAAAACCCAAGTTGTTTATCAGTAAGTTGGTCAATTGATTTGTATTTTAATTTATCATAACGCTGGATAGTTGGTCCACCTGATGGATCAAAAAAAGCAGTTACAGATGTGTGATCAACACGGTTATTAGTATCAAAAACGCTAACCATTTAAATATTCCTTTTTGTAAGTAATTGTTTATATTATATAATATGACTGAACTTATGTCAACTAAATTGTACAGCTTTCGCACTCTTCATCGTCAATAATTGGTGCTTGTTCTGATTCGAGCATAGCTGTTACATCAATTTCGCCTTGGCCGTCATTTGTATTAAAGTAATACAACTGTTTGCCGCCATACTTGTAAAACATAAGCATATGTTGTAGCATTGTACTCATTGGTATTTTATCATCATCATAAAATTTTGGATTATAAGATGTATTGACTGAAATACCCTGATCAATATACTTTTGTAATACTGCCATTATTTTTAAATATCCTTCAGGTGATTCATGATCCCAAAGTAAATCATACCTGTTTTTTAATTTTTTATATTCAGGGACAACTTGTTTTAATACTCCATGTTTACTTTGTTTTACAGAAATATATGCCCTTGGAGGTTCAATGCCGTTGGTTGCATTTGCAATTTGTGCAGAAGTTTCAGCTGGCATTAGTGCCATTAGTGTACTATTTCGTATACCATGTTCTTTTAACTGTTCACGTAACTTATTCCAGTCCATGCGCTCTACATGCGGAATTAAGTCATCTAGATCTTTTTTGTAAGTTTGATTAGGTGTAATTCCGTGACCATATTTTGTTTCAAGATTGCCTGATGGCGCACCTTGTTCAATAGCCAAATCAGCACTTGCTTTAATTAGATAGTAACTCCATGCTTCGGCCCATTCATCTACTAAGCACAAACCACTAGCATCAATGTTTTGATAAGTTAAATTATTCTTAGCCAACCAGTATGCAAAGTTAATAATGCCAACGCCAAGTGGCCGCCTTTTTTCTGTACTATTTTTAGCTGCTAACACAGGATAATCTTGATAATTTAAAAGTGCATCTAAACCTCTAACAGCTAGTGTACACACACTTTCAAAATCTTCAACTACTTTGATATTTCCCCAGTTTATTGCACTAAGAGTGCAAAGGCTTATTTCACCATCAGGATCGTTCAAGTGTGTTAGCGGAGTAGTAGGTAAATCAATTTCAGCACAAAGATTTGATTGTCGTATAGGTGCTAATTCTGGAATAAATGATCCGTGATCATTTGCATTATCAACATTTTGTAAATATATTCTACCAGTACTTTTACGTTCTTCCATAAAATTACTGAACAATTCGCTAGCTCTAACTGTTTTCTTACGTAACGATGTATTAGCTTCTGCTTTTATATATAATTCACGAAATTTATCTTGATCAGCAAAAAATGCATCGTATAATCCTGGAACATCCTTTGGTGAGAATAATGTAATATCGCCGCCAGTAACTAATCTTTCATACATTAATTTATTAAACTGCACACCATAGTCCATGTGACGTACACGATTTTCTTCGGTACCTTTATTATTTTTTAACACTAACAAGTCTTCAACTTCAAGATGCCATGCTGGATAATAAATTGTTGCAGCGCCGCCGCGTACACCACCTTGACTACAACTTTTAACTGCTGATTGAAACATTTTATAAAAAGGTATAATACCTGTGTGATATGCATCTCCGTTACGTACAGGCGAACCAATAGCACGTATTTTGCCGCCGCCAATACCAATACCAGCTTTTTGACTTACATATTTGACTACTGCACTGGTTGTGGCATTAATACTATCTAAACTGTCATCTGATTCAATAAGAACACAGCTTGAAAATTGTCTTTGTGGAGTACGTACACCTGCCATAACCGGAGTCGGTAAACTAATATCATGATTACTAATAGCATCATAATAATCTTTAATCCATTTTAGTCTTGTTTCTTTAGGGTAATTATGAAAGAGGGTTGCAGCAATAAGAATATAACACATTTGAGGAGTTTCAAATATTTGATTAGTAACTCTGTTTTGTACCAGGTATTTTCCTCTTAGTTGTTCCATTGCAACATAGGTTAATGATTCGTCACGTTTATGATTTACAAAAGAATTAATTTTAGTCCATTCTTCATCGTCATAGTAGTTAATTAATTCTGTATCATAAAAGCCTAATTTTGTATTTTTTTCAACCAACTGTTTAACAGTAAATTCATTGTATCCATTATACACTTCTTTACGTAGTGCATAGTTTATTAATCTGCCGCCAACATATTGATAGTTTGGTGTTTCGTCTGTGATAAGATCTGCTGCTGCTTTAATAAGTGTTTCTTGAATTTCGCTTGTTTTCATTCCGTTGTAAAATTGAATTTGACTTTTTATTTCTACTTCGCTTGGGCTAACTCCTGTAATTCCTTCACATGCATAAAATACAACTTTGTGTAATTTCTCAATGTCGAGTGGTTCTTTTTTGCCGTTTCGCTTAGTAACTTGAATCATCTTTATACCTTTCTAATCCATAATGACGAATATTTATTACATACATGGTAATGTATATTTTTTTTCGATTATTAAGTCAGATGAAATCTGACTACTGTTAATGACTGTATTATTTTCGTAATTTAAAATATCATCATTAACATATAAAAGGTATGTTAACTCTGACTTTTCGATGTTAGTACATATATGTATCTCAAAAGTATCATTACAAAACCTATCAGTTAATTGTAATGTATAACCTATAAATAAGATAATTGCAAAATTACAAAATTCATTTTCAAGAATCATTGTCCATGGATCTGTCCATGTACTTTTATCATATGGATCAACTTGTATACTAACTAGTGGTATTTGTCTAAATTCTTCTAAAATATCATTAAATGGCGTTTTTGATGTTTCTAATCCTTTTCTAAAATTTACCCATTCTTTTAGTCTAAATTGATAAGTGTTATTAACAAACATTCATTAAGACTTAATTTTCATTTTATATTTAAATTCATCAGTTGTAACTGGTTGTGTATTTGATACACTTAATATTATAGTATCATTTCCTGATTTTACTGTTCCTGCATCAGCAAATGCTGCTGTAAAAGTTAAACCACTAGCATGTGCAGTATCACCTAGAATGGTATTTTCATGACATACTTGTATTTCATTTGCAACAATATGACAAATAATTTCTATTACTCCATGTCTTACTACATTCGGACCTGTTGAGGTATATTGATAATCAATTACAACCGAACCATTGTCAATTGCTGGGAACTTTAAAAGAGTAATAGTACTTTCTACATTATGTTGACCGATATTAATTGAATTACTGTGTTCAGCTGACCAGGAAACTGGGCCAGAAACCTCAGGAACATACTCTTCATTGTAATATGTATCAGCAAGTTTATTTGGAGTTAATGCCTCAGTACGTTCAAAATAATCATTTTTAGAAATGTTGTATTTGTGGAGATGAATATTTGAAGACACAGCAACAGAAGGTGCTCCATTATCGTTACCTACATTATAAAATCTATTGTTACAACTGGTGTTAAATTTTCCTGTAGGAATATTAATTGCTTGTCGATCAATATAGTTAAATCTGCAAGATGTTATATCATTGTGTATTGGCCCTGTTGCCTGCCCAGGAAAAGACGATCCGTAATTTCCTGAAGTGCCAAATGCAATAGCGTTGTAACAATGTTCAAATAAACAAAAATTCCACAAATTATCTTTAATGTCAAAGTTACTGTATACTCCGTAGTAGATTCCATCAAATTCAATATTTTCAAAAACATTATTTTTACATGTAGCTACACCATTACTAGACATAGTAATACCCGTATCTTTTTGAGCAGCACTGCGTACTGTTCCATTGGTCCATGATCCAATGAGTTTGATATTTTTAAATATACTATTTGCACACATATCGAGATCTAGTGCTACAGTTGTAGTAGTTGCCGACATGTCAATTGAGATGTCACTGATTTCAATATGACGAGATTGATTGCCTCCAGCACTGTCTAAACTGGTACTAATGGCTACATTTACTGTTGTTCTAGTGGTGCTGCTGTTTACAGTTTTAAATACATTTGTACTTGATGTTGAAACTATTATTGACTTTTCTTTGCCTGCGCCTCTAATAACAGCATAAGGAGGTATATTTAATACAGCAGTAGTTTTGTACTGTCCTGGCGGAAAATATAATATTTTTCTATTAGCAACACTTCCGTCTAAGAATGAATATAGTGCATTTTGTATTGAAACAGTATCGTCTGTGGTACCGTCTCCTGTTGCTCCAAAATCTAATACTGAAACGGTATCCTCAAGAGTTGATTGAAGTGTTCGTGATGTAGGTGTAACTGTGCTCCATACTGTAGCATTACCTGATTTGTAAGAATACGAATTTGCTAAAGAAAAGATGTTAGTATGTTGAGTGAGAAGTTCGGTATTGCCAACTGCTGGCGATCCTTCAGCAACTGATCCATTACCTACATATAATTGTTGGGTATCAATTGCCCAACCTAACTCGCCACTGGATAATTGTGGTAATCCACTACCAGTTAACTTTTTACCTCTTCTATGTTGTATTCTTGAAATTTGAACCACAGCCATCGGCTAATCTCCTATTTTATATATTTAGCCGAAACATCTAAAGTGATCATCCAAGGTCATGTTAGTATCTACGTCTTTTTCAGTATATGTTTTAAATTTAGCATCTATACAGCTTGTATATCTTTGCCAAAACAAATAGATATTAGGAGTGTTACTTGCCCATCCTGCTAGTCTTAGTTTGTTATCGTTTTCTTTACTAATACGACATGTGGGCATGTTACATCCTTGAATAGGTGTTAATGTGCCTGCAATAACCATATCACGAATAGTGCTTAATGGAACCATATGTTCAAATACTCCCTTTTCGTTGAGTCCAATTTCAACATAATGATGTCCATGTTTTTGCTGAATACAGTACTCGTGATACCGGCGCAATGGAAAATCAATGCCATCACGATATAATCTTTTTTTGTATGGCAATGTGCCTGTATAACTATTATAGTTGTACACATTGCGTTTTATTTCTTCAATAGCCCATTCTGTAATAGCACTGTATGTTTCGGTACTACGTCTTGTTTTAGAATGTACTACTTCTGTGAAGTTTTCTATGCGTTCTCGTAATACTGATGACACCTGTTCCACCATTCTTGCTCCCATTCTGCAAACTCATCAGGCCACAAATCAAACTGCTGGTATTCCAGTCCACGACTACACATAAAAATATGTCCTTCACGAATATCTGTGCCGTGTACTTCGTTATGTCCTAATGCATAAGCTGTTAATTGTAAATAGTAATCTTCTACCCACTCAGGCTTCTTAGGCTTGTTAGTTTGCTTAAAGTCCATAATACATGGATTACCTTTATATGTTCCGACTAAGTCAGTTGTTCCTGCAAATATACCAGGAACATACAGCGGAACTTCGCTACCCCAAATTTCGTCAACGTGAGTCATTGCTTGATCACGTATAATACATGCCATTTTGTAGGCCTGTTGTGCATAAGGATTGCTTCCTGCACTTTCTGTCCATACGCCATTGTCAACATAATCTTCAAGGTACTTGTGCATACGTGTACCTACACCTGCTGCTTCGGTTGTAATCTCCTGTGCTTTTTTGTGTCCAACACGCCTGCGCCATTCGTGCAGATGTGTCATATCCTTTGTGTTGCTTAAAATTGTTGTTACACTTGCAACAGGAGGTCCTCCTGGTACTGCATATCTGCGTTTACCGTCAACTTCAACTCGATTTATTTTTTTGTATTTGTATTTAGGTTTAATTAATGTCATAGTTTATTATAACATTAATTAAATTTTTGTCAATGATGTAATTCAAAGTTTCCTACTACTGGCGTACAATCTTCTTTATTACCAAATACAAATGCACAAGTATCAAGAGGAATAAAATGTGTACTATCACCGTCACGTAGTGGATAAGTAGGATCATGTACTACGTCACTTACTAAGTCTAGTGCATTTGCAACTGCAACACTTGTACGCATTTGTACTTCAGTTACACCTAACACTAATACGGTGCCAAACCCGTTACACTGTAACCATTCATTATAAATGTCATGTGCATCTTTAGGCAATGTGGCAACAAATTGATTACTAGCATGACTAGCCTGTGCCATTGCTTTACCTGGATTCATACTGTCTAAATCAGTACGCATTAGTATGTAAAGTATAGGTGTCATGACATTTCCTTTGTGTTGTTTTACAAAGTTTGTAACATATAAATTACATTATGTCAAGTTAGATTCTGCGATTTGTTGCATTCATTGCCATACGGTTTACATCAGCAGCAGGATCTTTTGGTGCAGCACCTGATGTTTTTACATCATCAACTTCACTGGTTTTGATTGTAATAGTGTCTTTATTAAAATCTGTAATAATTTCTTTCAATCGAGCATCGCTATCATATGCCATTTTAAATGACTCGTAGTCAAAATGTTCATTGCCAACATTGTGCATAATCTTATCAAGGCGCTCAACACTTATTTCAGTGTCGCCTTTGTCTTTTAACAAGTTAAAAATTTGATACAGCTTATCTGTATCAATGGTTTCAATTATTTTTTTTTTGAAAGCATTTTAGCAAGTTTGCGCGGCTCAATCGACTCACGCTTTTCTCTATTAGCAGGTTCTGTGCCGCCAGCGGCTGCTGGATCTGCTACAAAGTCGTCATCGCCTTCGAGATCAGGCGGAGCAATTTCTTCACCGTCTACAGTTGGCTCCATATCAGGATCTGGTAAAGGATCGTCATCGCCCATTGCAACTGGTGCTTCGCCTTCGCCAGTTAGAATCATAACACCTTGTGTTAATGCTTCTCTAGTTCCTTCTAATGCAGTGTATAAAGAATCTAACGATGTTTTAACTGTTTGTGTATAAAGATCCGATTGTGCTAGACCCATTTCGTCACGTATAGCATCAGCAAGTTCTAGCATTGATTCTGTTTGCATTTCAGCTGTATCTTCCATCCAGCTAGTAATTTTGTCAACCATATCTTTTGACGCCATAACTAGTGCAGCAGCATCTTCAGCACCTTCTCTAATATAAGAACCGTCATCGACACTTGAACGTTCGCCAATAGCTGCGTTAAGTACGTCTAACATAAGTTTTGTTTTTTGATAATTGTTGTTATGAACGTTATTAAAACTTTCATTTGTTTCAACTTGAAATAATTTAGTACGTAATTTATTTCGCACATCTTGTAATTCTTCTAGAGTAAATTTATTTAAGTTTATTTTTTTGCCAAATCTAGCAGCCAAATTTTCATTTAATACAGTTGATGTTAATGGTCTTGCAAATTCTCTAATGTTCATAATATGGGTTCCTACATATGCTATTTAATTTATTTATCTCATATCGCCAAGAATGATGTCGTCAAGCGACTTAGTTGCACTCTCTATTTTCTGTTTTGATACTTCCATTCTAATTAATATTGAATCTTTGTTTGCGTTATTATTATTTGACTTGATTACGTGGTTATAAAACTTACAATCGTTATAATTTTTTTCTAAAATATTATCAATATTTAATACTGATTGAAAATTATTTGATTTTAAATAAGACTTGGCTACTGCTATAGCAGCAATTTTTGAAAATGTAGTTGCAACAGTTTTATTTAGAGTAATATCAACTACAATATATCCATAACGTTTGCTTGGTCTAATTACTACATTTGAAATACGAATTGTTTTTCCTTCTTGATGAGGAATCATGTAATTTTTAATATTATTTTCAATAATTGATCCTAGCTCAGTTAAGGCCTGATTAATCTGTTTCATATAATACCTTTATTAACAACTTATACTAACAATAATTTATCACTTTACCAAGGCTTAGTTTTTCATTATTGATTTTAAAGTATCTTTATTAAATGTAAGTTTTGACGGTTCGTTTGGACCAGGTTTAGGATTTTCAATTTCAATGTCTTTGCCTATTACTCTTTTGATAGGAAATTCTTCTTTGCCGCCAGGGCCTGCTGTGGGTAATGATATTTTTTTACCTGGAGTTAACATTTTATCTTGACTAATTCCAGTATTAGGACCAACACTACCCATAGGTTTTTTTGTTAATACAAGCGGCATAATTTCATCTAACTGCTCTTCATTAGTAATAAACTCATTTGCTCTCATCTTCTTATCCTTCTCCTGGTAGTCGAACGTATTCTAGGACGGTGTCTTACTCTGTTAAGACGTTGTAATCGAATACTATTAGGCCTTTTTTGCCTCCAGGATTTTCTCACCTGTTGTCCACGTCCTTTAAGTGCTCTTGTGCGTTTCAGTGTGTTTGATTTTCGAGCACTGGTTCTTGATGTACAGGTTTGAGGCTTTGCAACAACTCTGCCTTTCTTTGGCCCGTCTGTGCATCGATATCGACGTACAATTCCACCTTTGTTGCGCCCCCACGTAGTGGTAAATCCTTCGATGATTTCACTGATGCGCATTATCGTTTCCTATTTAAGGCTTTTAATCGTTTGCTTGCCGGATTAATTCTTTTAGTGCGTTTGGACTTTCTTGCCATACGTGCTCCTAAACGATTTTTTGTTTGTTTAAATTTTACACTTTGTTTTATATTCAAAGGAGCAAAACATTGAGACAGTTTGCTTACTACTCGACCATTTCTACGACCGCCAGCACAACGATATTTACGTACAATTTTGGTTCCAGTACGGCCCCAAACTTGACGTTCTTCTAAATCTGTTTGTAATAATTCTCTTAAAAACATAACATTATTTATCGAGAAATTTTATAAATTCATTATTAAAACGATTATAGTTGACAATAGTCCGGCAATAATTGTTCCAGTTGCTCCAACAATAACTTTTATTAAATTTGAATTTCCATCGCGTAGATTATCAGAAATCTCGTCTAGTTTTTCTTCTACTTTGTTTAGACGTGTTTCTAATGCACTATAACGTATTGAACATAATTCAACATGATGTTCTAAACTTTGTTTTTCCAATTCCATAGATCCAGACATGATATCTCCTTAATTAAAATAGTATTGCCTTAAGATATTCGCCTGGTTATTACTGTCTAGTATTTATCTAATCGATTAAAAATTATGTTTTTAGACTTGGTACTGTTTGTTAAAAATGAAACAATTTCAAACTTGGTTGTTTCAGATAATTGATCTATAAACGGTACATAATTAAAATCTGTAATTAACATATCTGTTGTGAATTCATAATCATAACTAAAAATCATCGACCATACTTTTTGTTCACCACTGAATTGGCGTCCAAACCCTAGTTTGTTAATATTGATTATTTTAGAAGTTTCTGTAGAAACTTCAACGTTGGCTCGTAAACTTAAAGTTTGTATCATTGTTAGATAATTTTGATATTGATTTTTGTAAAAAGTATTGTCTTTTTGAATAGGATTAGTAATATCAACTAGTGTATGTAATTCGTATTTCATACAAATACTTATTCGTCATAAAAAAAGGGTCCGTAAAAAACGAACCCTTTAATAGTGTTGTTAGTAATTTGGTTAAGACTATGTCTTAAGCAAAAGTAACACCTGTTAGTCCTACATTAGTAACAGTTGCGGTGACACCATTGATTGCATCAAGTGGGTCTTTGATATTTCCAGCTACGCCTGTACTAAATGATCTATCAGGTGATAGATTTGCGTCAACTAGATAAAGACAAGCACCCGAGTCGGGTTGTGGTGCATAAATAATTTGATATCCCATAGATTGCATAACCGAAGTTGCTTGAGACCAAACACTGTTTTTATCGGCATAACTTCCTTCAATACCAGTTGATGCTACTTTTATCCATTGTATAGCTGGTACACCGATTGTTCCAACTGCTGTTTTTCTTGCGTTAGCACCAATAGTAACTGCACTGCCACTACCGATTGCTTGATCATATACGTTTGCCATTTTATTCTCCTAAATGTTTAGCGATACTTCACTTTTGTGAAGTTCTTATATTGTATTTAGCCTTTAGGTAGAAAACCCTATGATTATACATCAAAATGCAGGTATGATTATAACATTACAACACTGTTTAATTGAATGCCACTTAACTGCTTGATCCTATCAAGCTCTTCGTTTGTTTGTTGTGACCATTGTGGATTGCTTTTAAGTTCGTCTAGCATCCGTTCGGCATCTTGCTCTGGCAGTGAATCCATTATAGCTTCAAATGAACCTAGGTTATTTTTATCTGCTGCATCATCTAACAACAGCTTTGCAATTTTATCTAAATCTCTAGTGATAACTTCTTTGGTTTCAGCATTAATTAAACCTTTGAACGCACTCCAGTTCATACCTTTTTGTTTAGCTAGCCACCATATTGCAAGTTGTTTGTTTACGCCTTTGTAAGGTGATCCTTGTGGTATATTGTGTGTATGAAATTTACTAACCATTTCGGCATGTGGCACAACCATAATATCTACCTGTGCCGAAGCTGATCCTAATGGTACTCTTACATGCACATTAACTCCTCTGTTTTGTGTTTGGTACCCCGACTCCTGATATAATTTAGCCAGTTCAGCTTTGATATTTCTTGGTGTTTTTGTACCAAATTTATTTGATAGTATAGCTTGGTCAACCATTACATCTAAATCGTTTGAAGTTTTTCCTGGAGTAGGTGTTGCGCCGCTGCCTATTGGAATTAATCTCGCTCCAATGGGCTTTACCACTTGATTAATTTTATCCATCAACTGGTCAATTTGATCATGATCAAATTCAGCTGAATCATCAAAAACATTACCGCCCATCTTTTTTCCTCGATTCTGTTACTTTGTTAATTCCAGATGTAAACTTTTTTGGATTGGCATTTTTTATTGAACTTAGAAATCTTCTTTCAAGATCTGTAGCCACATCTTCAGGATAGGTATTGTGAATTTTTGTTAGAAGATTAATGGCACTTTCAATAATATTGTTTCCAGTCATGTTAACAAATTCATCAGAGTTTTTCCGAGGACCTGTGTGCGTTAATTCTTCTAGTATTCCGCGTGTGTGCTTTTTCATACTGTATTTATTATTCTTAACCGAAGAGAGTGCTAACTGATTCTTCATTGGTTACTCTACGAATTGATTCGCCAAACAGTTTTCCAACACTTACTTGTCTTGTTTTTTTACAATTTTTAGGACAACGATTAATAATTGAATCTGTTACTACTAATTCTTCTAGTACACTCTTTTCAACTTTTTGACAGGCTTCTCCACTTAACACTCCGTGTGTAATATATGCCCTAACACTCAGCGCACCAGCATTAATAATAGCCTTGGCTGCATTACACAGTGTTCCGCCACTGTCAATAATATCATCTACTAGAATTGCATGTTTTCCTTCTACATCTCCGATTAGGTTCATTACTTCACTTTTACCAGCTTCGGGTCTACGTTTGTCTACAATAGCAATATCACCTCCAAACATATTAGCAAATTTTCTAGCACGAACAACTCCGCCCGCATCAGGTGATACAAACACTGTGCTGATTTCGGTATCGCTTTCAATATCCATACTGCGTTTTATATCCTTAGCAAATACTATACGACTGGTTAAATCATCAACTGGAATATCAAAGAATCCTTGTATTTGTCCTGCGTGTAAATCCATTGTCAGTATTCTATCTGCGCCTGCTGTAACCAACAGATTAGCAACTAACTTTGCAGTAATAGGAGTACGTGATGCACTTTTGCGATCTTGTCTTGCATAACCAAAATAAGGAATAACTGCTGTAATTCTTTTTGCACTTGATCGACGTGCTGCATCAATCATTATTAATAGTTCCATTAGACTATCATTTACAGGAGTTGCTGTACTCTGAATAATAAACACATCTTCTCCTCTAATATTCTCTAAGAATTCAACACTTGTTTCACCGTCTGCGAATGTACTGATATTTGTAGGAACAAGGGTAGCAAAACAATGTTCAGCTATTTCATGAGCTAGTACCGGATTAGCATTTCCTGTAATAATTTTCATTTTCAAGTAACATCCTTCCTTACTGTGTTATTATATTCAATTATACTGTCAAGTATACTTAACTTTACATTGTGTTGTGCTGCTGTATTTGTGATTGCTTGAGTATCTTTTGGCAGACAGTGTCCTCCGTATCCCCTTTGATTTGTTACTGTTGTATGACTATCGCCAATACGTAAATCCATTGTTATAAACTTTTTTACTGTCTCATAGTCAATACTAGCAGCATTGCACAGATCATATATTTGATTAAAGAATGATACTTTTGTTGCTAAAAATGCATTACGAAAATACTTGGCAAGTATAAGTTCTTCGGGATCAGCATGTGATATTGAGATATTACCAAATGCTTGCAACAATAATACTTGCCAAAAATTTATACATTTTCCACCTATTAGTATTTCTCGACAGTATTTAAAATCTGTAAATGCATGTTCAGCACGTAAAAATTCTGGTGAAAATGCAATATCTTTATTTGGGTATTGCTGATTAATATGTCTCCATCCTTCTAAACTAATTGTACTTTTTATAAGAATAGGAACATTAGGAGCCTTATCAATTACATCTACAATATTAGTAAAATCACATTGGCCATTAACATCAGAAGGAGTAGCTACACATATTATTATTGCATCAGCATGACATAAATCAGCAAAATGACCTTTGTCAGGATCATTAATTAGCACTTGATGAAATTCTTCAAATATTTGTGCATGTGCTTGCCCAACAAATCCATAACCTGCAATACCTAGTCTATTCATATCATTTCTTTCAAATAGTTCCATGTGTGACTCCAATTATCTACTGCATATGCTTTACTTGGTGATTGTAATAATTTTCCTAAAGGATAGTCATTTCCGCCTTCAGACATTGCATCACCAAAAAATCTAATTGTATCATCTGAATTAAAATCTCTTAAAATTTGTCCTTTATCAGAACCTCTTGGTGCAATATCTATACCTGTTTCGCCGCCGATAGTTGCTTGTAAAGCAGGAAACATTATGTTAAATGCATCTGCTGTGCGGCGCCTACTTCCATTAGATGCTTCCCATTCTACAAATGCATTACGGTCTTGTTGAGTTGCATTGCGTCCAACTACACTGTAGTTTATCATTCCGGGTCTTTCTTCAATATGGTTACCTGTTCTAATACTAAAGTCTTCTTCGTCTAATGTTTGTAATAAAAATTGTCTCGCTAGGGTCGGTAGTGTCCATAGTGTTTTATACACATTTGTATTACCATTATATACATCACTGCCAGAACAATTATAGACACGGTTACACATGCCATATATAACGTTACCAACTTGTTCAATTGTTTTTTCTCTGTCACTGCCTGTAACAAGATATACTTTGTTTAGCGTACAAAAGTCAAAAAAGAATTTTGAAAAATTCTCATCCATCTTACCACGACTTGGAGTAAGAGTACCGTCAACATCAAAAATATAGTGTATCATGCTTACACTATAATGTATAAAGTTTGTAATGTCAATCAAAAAATAAGGACAAGCAAACTTTGCTTGCCCTTTGGATATCAAAATCCGTTTGGTACTAACACATAATGAATCATTAGTACTAGTGCAACTGACGCACCTAATCCTATCATCATCTTCTGAAAGTCTCGTGCTACCAATGGAAATACGCTCTTAAACTTCTTCTTACCAGTAAAGCTTGCTATTGCAAGTTCTCGGCCTGCGAGCATTCCAACAAACACCCATGTGGTACTCATTGGTATATCATTGAGTTCTTTGAAGAAGTACAAGCATAGCCAGTAAAATAAATCGATTAGTGTAGCACTACGTACATATCTTGTGTTGTGTTTTTCTAATACAATTGATTGTATTTTGCCGCCACGCTCTCTAAACATAAAAAATAAGCCAACTACAAATACTGTACTAACTAACAACATTAGGTCCAACGGAACTTGTCTCGGAAGGAATACTGCAATGTTGGCCATGTCATGCGACAACCAAGTCCACCACAGGCCTCCTGTTGCAATCCATTGTGCTACTCTCCAGTAATTTTTATGTTCTTCTTTAACCGGTGAAGTTTCGTCCATCCTTCAATACTAATTGTGCTTTTTATTAATATTGGTACATTTGAATTATCGTTGACAACATCATACACATTATCCATATGACATCCGCCGTGTGAGCCTTGAGGCGTACTGACACAAACAATAATTGCATCTGCATGTCTTAGATCACCGTAGTGTCCTAGTGCAGGATCATATACAATCAAGTCGTGATAGTCTTTCAACACATTCTCATGTGCCTTGCCTACAAATCCGTATCCTGCTATTCCTATTTTCATACTGTAATTATAACACCTTTAGTATCGAAGTCAAGAGAAAAGACGCCGAAACGTCTTTTTATGTTTATCCAAAGTCTCCTGACACATATGCTTTGGTTTTTCTGTGTGACGGGTTGTCAAAGATCTTCTTTGTACTGCCTTTTTCTATAATCTCACCTAGGTGAAAGTATGCTGTTGTATCGCTGATACGTCTTGCCTGTTGCATGTTGTGAGTAACAATAACAATAGTATAGTTCTTCTTTAACTCTAGTATAAGTTCTTCAATTGCGTGTGTAGAGATAGGATCTAGTGCTGAACAAGGCTCATCTAGTAATAGTATCTGTGGATCAACAGCAAGGCTACGAGCAATACATAATCGCTGTTGCTGTCCACCACTAAGGCCAAACGCATTGTCGTGTAATCTATCTTTTACTTCATCCCAAAGATTTGCTTTCTTTAGACTGTCTTCTACGATAGCATCTAACTGTTCTTTTGTTTCGTACATACGATGTAGTTTAGGACCATACGCAATGTTTTCGTAGATGCTTTTAGGAAAAGGATTAGGCTTTTGGAATACCATACCAACACTCTTGCGTAGATTGTTTACATTTGTGTATTGTGTTCTATAGATATCAGTACCGTCAATGTCTACACTTCCTTTGGTACGGCAAATATCAACAAAGTCGTTCATACGATTGAGAGCTCTAAGGAATGTGCTCTTGCCACAGCCACTAGGGCCAATCAATGCTGTTACATTGTTCTTGCGTATCTGTAAGTCAGCATCAATAATAGCGTGATGATCGTCATACCAAATGTTTAGTCCTCGAACATTGATCTTTGAACTTGAATTTAGTTCTAGTGTTTCTCTTACCATTTTATTTCAAACCTCTTTCGTAACCAGATTGCTAATACATTTAGCACTATGAGTGCTGTTAGTAGAACAAGGATAGCCGCACTGGTTTTCTCAGCAAAGCCTCGTTCAGGTGAGTCTGCCCAAAGATATATTTGAACAGGTAATGTTGTTGCACTATCCATCGGAGTGCTTGGTGCTGTAAGAATAAATGCAACCATACCAATCATTAGTAGTGGCGCACTCTCTCCTATTGCTCTAGCAATGCCTATGATAGTTCCTGTGATGATACCAGGCATAGCCGCAGGTAGCACTTGATATACAGTTGTTTGCATTCTACTGCCACCTAGAGCATTTGATGCATCTCTAATTGCCTGTGGCACTGTACGCAGGGCCGTCCTAGCACTGATAACAATCACAGGAAGTATTAGGATGCCCAGTGTGATTGCTCCTACTAGACTAGCACTCCTTGGCATACCAAAGAAGTTTATCAACAATGCTAACCCTAACAAGCCATAAACAATACTAGGTACTGCGGCCAGGTTGTTGATGTTGATCTCCATAAAGTCTCGTACCCACCCACGTTTCTTTGTTTGGAACTCTTCCATATAGGTAGCACATCCTACTCCTATTGGAAACGCGAACAATACTGCCAGTCCAATAGTATAGACAGTTCCTACCACTGCTCCCCATATGCCTGCTATCTCAGGTGAGCGACTGTCTGAGTTTCGCCAGAAGTCCAAATTGAATGTTCGATATATCTTGCCTTGTTCAATTAATTGATCTGTTATTGAACGTTGCTTATCTGTTAGTTTGTCATAAACTCCCTTTACATACATATCAACATCTGTATGGGCTACTAATGTGTATACACCGGGCTCTGTGATATCTAATGTTGAATAGGCATTAGGTGTAACTAACTGTCGTAAATCCTTTTTTGTTTTTCTGTCAGCGCCTGGCCAGAGATGATACATTGCACTGTTAATTGTTTTCTTTGTAGTACTTTCTACAGCATAAACTTCTACATCAATCTTAGTTTGTGTAAATGCGCCTATACCTCTATAGCCTAGTGTAGCAAAGAACACTAACATCAATAATGCTGTTAGTGCAAGTGCAGACTTACAGGCATACTCTAGGCCTTTTTGTAAGCGTCTGCGTTTGCCGTCTAATTTACTGTTTAAGTCTATCGATTGCATTCTTATAGTTCCTATATGCTATCCAGTTTAATATAAATGTCACAACAAACAGTGTAAAGGCTAGAGCAAATGCGGATAGCGTTTTCGCACTGTCAAACTCTTGGTCGCCTATTAGTAGTGTTACGATCTGTACTGTTACTGTTGTTACTGCTTCGAGTGGATTGGCTGTTAGATTAGCGGCTAGACCTGCGGCCATAACAACAATCATTGTTTCACCTATGGCTCTTGCAATGGCCATAATAAATCCTGCAACAATGCCCGGCAGGGCGGCAGGTAATATAATATCTTTAATTGTTTCTTCTCGTGTAGCACCTACACCTCTTGCTCCATCTCGCATTGCACTTGGTACTGCTTTGATAACATCATCTGTGATTGATGAGATCAAGGGTATAATCATCATACCCATTACAACACCTGCGGCCAATGCTGACTCTGTTGCTACATCTAAACCTAGTGTAACACCCATACTCCTCAGCCACGGACCTAACACAATCGCGGCAAAGAATCCATACACCACTGTTGGAATACCTGCTAGTATTTCCAGTAACGGTTTTACAACTGTTCGATGTGAGGGTTTTAAATATTCTGCTGTATAAATTGCGGCAAGCAATCCTATTGGACCTGCTATGCACATTGCAATAAGTGTAATAAACATTGTACCCCATATCAAAGGTACAAATCCAAACTCGCCTGAACTACCTACACTGTCTGCTCTAAAGGCTGTTTGGGGGCTCCAAGTTGTGTTAAAGAAAAACTCACTTGGTTCAACCATTGTAAAAAATTTAATTGTTTCGTAACTTAGACTAGCAATGATGGCAAATGTAATGCCTACTGTAATCCAACTACTAACTCTAAAAAAGCCTTTGAGCCAGTCTTCACTGAACCCGCTTTGCTTTTGCTTTGGTCCTATCCATATAAACATTCTATACCTCATAATAGGAGTGAGCCGAAGCCCACTCCCTTAATTTATGACTTAGTTTAACACGTTCGCACGTACTTTGTCAAGTTCTTTTTGTGGTAGAGGAATAAGTCCTGCATCACCTAATGAACCATCAGCACCTGCAACGTCATCACTAAGGTATAGTTCCATAAACTCAGTCATACCTGGAATTACACCCATATGCTCTTTCTTAGCATATACATATAGTCCACGGCTTGCTGGATATGTTCCATCTGCGATAGATT
>Ga0209632_10000082_pt1 | contig 94178 bp, 78 predicted proteins | sample COG_10_FD_184754 | JGI IMG/M metagenome (GOLD analysis project Ga0209632, IMG submission 184754) | Pelagic Microbial community sample from North Sea - COGITO 998_met_10 (SPAdes) (version 2) | ecosystem: Environmental > Aquatic > Marine > Neritic zone/Coastal water | place: Helgoland, sampling...
CTATCATATTTTTTTAAATAATTCTTGTTAAAATCAACAGTATTACATTTTGAGCCTTTTGGCACAGGTCTGGTAAATGCTTTATTTAAACTAGCACCACCTTCTGTTTCGCTAGGTTTAAATGAGTTTATAACTGAACCCTCTTCTGCTGCACCGGGAGGAGTTTCTACTGTATTGCCTTCACTTTGATAATTATTTTTTAACTCTTCTTCAACCTCAGATATAATTCCTCTAGATTCTTCACTTAATGGTTGTCTTGATTCGACATTTTCAACTTCTGGACTTTCGTCTGAAACTACTTCAATCTTATTATCAGTATTGTTACTTTCTTCTGAATTAGTATTATTGTCATTATCGTTGCTATCATTTGTATCTACAGTACCAACATTCTTAATAGTTGAAGTCATTTGATCTGGAGAAGTTAAATAGTAAATTGCATACCCAATTACTATAAGTAATAAGATGTGGGAAAATTGACTGTCTCTTAGCATATATTAATAATCGAGAAAAAAAAATAGTTTAAATTTTTAAAGTATTATTTTTGTTTTATAAAGTATATTAATATAAATCTATTTCTTCTGATGAGTCAGAGTTAAACATATATTTTGTCTTAATATAAATTTTTTTTATAATAAAATTATTGAGTTTACATTTAGTGCCTTTAACTTTAATTATATCACCTTCGTCTAAATAATTTATACCTACTAATTCCCCTTGACAATTTTTAATGATTGTATTAATTGTTCCATTTTTAATTTCTAACATGTATACAATATTATCGGAATTAACTATTAAAAAGTTATCTTCTTGTTGAAATGTTTTTATTATAATTTTATCTGACAAATACTCTTTACTGTTCATATATAATTAAATTTATTTTTTAATTCTAATTAAACTACCATTGTATTTAAATTTTCTTAATTATAATATAATGTATCAAGATAATTTATTTGAAATATTAAAAAATAAAGATTATTTCACTAATAATACATATACAAATGAATTAATATCAATATTACAAAATTTAGTATTTAATGGTGATATAAAGAAAGTATATAAATTTATTAAATTATTGAATAAATATAACAAGATTGAATATATTATTAATGAATATAATGAAAATGGTGAGACGGCACTTCATACCGCAGTAAGTAATAAACATCAAGATATTGCAGATTTACTTGTTCAAAATGGCGCTTGTACGAATTTAGTTGATAAACATGGCCAAAAAGTTATTTGGGTTCCAGAACAGAAAGGAGGTAACAATCTTCATAAAATATATGGTAAAAGATATACCTAATCAAATATATACTTAATTTTCTTTAAATAAAAATTGATATTTTTATTTAAAAATAATTTATTATTTATTAATAGTTTAAATGAATTTAGATAGCTTGGAAAGCAAATATTTATCAATGACGGATTGCGATATTGATAAGTTATTATTAGGGGTTGACTTAAATGAGGAAGAGTTTGATGAAAAAAATATCAACAAATGTTCTTCTTGTCAGAATGAGGACCTTGTTATTAATCAAAATGGTGAATGTATATGTGAAAGTTGTGGTGTAGTTAATAGTGAATTATATGATGAAATGCCAGAATTTAATAATGATTTAGAAGGAACTTCACGTTATGGGTGTCCATCAAATTATTTTTATCCGAAATCGGCATTAGGAACTAAATTCCGAACAAGAGGATATAGTCGAATTAGTAATTTACAACGCCAAGGACAGATGCCTTATCGAGAGAAAAGTTTATTAGAAATATTAACAAAAATTCAGAAAAAGTGTAAAACATATGGTATTACACAAACAATAGTAGATAGTGCTAAAATTTTATATAAGAAAGTATCTGATTGTAAACATACTAAAGGTAAACGTGTAGGAAAAAATAGAATTATGAGATGTATTAATCTAAGGTCAATGATTGCTGCGTGTGTTTTCTATGCTTGTAAATTACAAGGTGAACCTCGAAGCCCAAAAGAGATTGCTGATATCTATGATTTGGAAATAAAAAATGTCAATAAAGGGTGTCGTCGTTTTTTAGAATTTATAGATTTAGATAGTTTAAATACAGAATTCTGTAGTTCCAAGTCATCAGATTTTATTGAGAGATTTGCTAGCAAGTTATCTTTAGAAGCACAGTATATTAAAATTGCAAAAGATATATCAACTAATATTCATAAACTGGATGTGGCTTCTACGCACGAACCACCTTCAGTTGCAGCAGGTTGTATTTTACTTGTATCAGTGATGTATCATTTAGATATTACTAAGAAACAAATATCAGATGTTTTTAAAATTTCTGATGTTACTATTTCTAAAACCTATAGAAGAATACATCCTTTCCATAATATTGTTATGAATAATATGATTACTGATTTGGTTCTACAAAAGAGAAATTCAATACCTAAAAAGAAGATAAATATCACTGAAGAAAATCTAGTAATTGATAAAAAAAATATTGTTAAAAAGACAAAGAAAAGTAAAAAATGTCTAAGTGAATCATCAGATGAATCAGATGATTCGGATATTGATGTTTAAATTATAACCATAACCTATATATAAACCTATATTAAATTATAAATTAATTTATAATTTGATATATTAATTAATAGCTGGTTTCGTCAACCAATTATATTTATTTTATTAGAATATTTTTTTAAATAAGAATATTATCAATAATTTCATCAATATATTCGAAAGTATCAACCTTAAAACTATCGTCAATTAATTTTGTATATTTCTTTTTAATATCATCCAAATCTTTTTTATTATCTAATGGAATATAAATTTGTTTAACACCTGCTCTTTTAGCTCCTGCTAGTTTAAAATTTAATCCACCAATTTTAGTTATCTTACCGGTTAATTCTACCTCACCTGTCATTGCTACATCGTTTCTAATCTTTTTACCAAGAAGTCTTGAAATAAATGCAGATGTAAAAGCACATCCTGCACTCGGTCCATCTTTTGGAGTAGAAGTAGATGGAGCATGAATATGGAAGCCATATTTAAAATTCTTATTAATATGTTCATTTATATTTTTGATATTACTGTATTTATCTAAATTTCTCATAATATATTGCGTAGCAGCAGTGTACGAACAATTAACAGATTCTTTCATAACATCACCTTGATTACCTGTTAATTTTAATTCGAATTCATTGGTAGATGATGATGCATTATCGAAAATCTGTATAGGAATAATACCTCCATTTCCATTAGTAGTTGCATATAAGCCACTAATAATACCTATTTCAGGATTTTGATGTATTGTGGTGTTATCATCAATAGGACTTTTTAAAGTATCTTTAATAATTTTTTCAGTTAACCTTAATGTTTTTCTATTCTTTGCAAACATACCCTTCTTACATATTTTATCTAAATTTAATGTTAACAATATATCTTCCATTTTTCTTTTAATATCTCTGACACCTGCTTCCATAGTATAATTGTCAATTATATATTCAATTAATTCATTTGATACTTTAATATCTAAATCATCAAATCCTATATTATTTATTAGTTCAGGTAAAGTAAAATTTTTAATAATCTCTAATTTATCATTAAGTGTATAAGGATTAACTGTTATTTCCTTAATTCTATCTAATAATATAGGATCAACTAAAGATGAATCATTATATGAAAACATCATAATAACCTTGTCTAATGGAAAATCAACACCTTGAAAAAATCTATCTTGAAATGTATTATTCATATTTGGATCTGTTAAATGAATTAAGATTGATGTTATTTCATTAACTTGACCATGTTTACTACATGCTTTATCTAATTCATCAAAATATAAAATACATCTTGATTTACCCATTTCTACCATTTTTTTTATTATCATACCGGGTTGAGAACCTGAATAAGTATAACCATGACCGTGTAATATTTCTCCATCATTTTGACCTCCTAAAGTTATTTGTGCAAATGGTATATCTAATGCTTTAGACACACTCTTTGCTAATAATGTTTTACCTACACCCGGTGGTCCAACTAAACCAAAACTGGAACCTTGACTACTAGGATTAGATATCCATTTTCCAATAATTTGTAATAATGATTTTTTTGCTTCTTCGTGTCCATATGAGGAATCTTTTAATTTTTCTTCAACCGATTTTATATAGGTATATGCTTTGTCCCTATTATTATTTAAATTTTTAAAGAATACATCCTCTCCAGATGATGGCCATGGATAATTGATAATATTTTTAACAAATGTTAATTGTTTAAAATACTCATTATTAAATGATTTCATTTCTTCTATTTTTTCCATTGTTATTGATTTAACATTATCAGGTATGGTTTTATTAGTAGCTAATTGTTTAGCATAATCGACATCTTCGGTACTAACTGACTTTAATTTTTCAATTTGATTCTTTATGGAATTCGAACTTTTTTTAATTTTTAATTGCAAGTAAAAACCTATATTATTAAAGAATAAATTATATACACATTTACTTTGATTTTTCTTTTCTTTTAATAAACCTAATAATATTCCAGCAATATCACCATTTTCATCATCGCCTAATAGTAATAAAAAAATGATATTGAACATTTCCTTAAGTGTAGATGATTTAGATAGAAATTCTTTCATTAAATTTAAAACAGTATGGTTTATTATTTCAAAATATTTCATATATTGGTCATTGTAATATTCATTATATTCTGTTATATTTAAGGTTATTAAGTTTCCTAAATAATTATATCTAATAAACTGTTTTAAAAATTTTAAATCAACATCCTTATTGTTATTTTCAATATACGATATAACTTTATTTTTTTTATCATATAAAAATGGAAGATTTACTTGACTAGATTTTAGATTTATATTCACTAAATCATTATTAAATAACAATCCTACCTTTAATACATTGATTTTATTAACTTTTATAAATAAAAATCGTTCCAACTCTAAATAGTCATTACTTTTAAATTTTTCAGGAACTTCTAATTTATAACAGTTATCGCCAAAGTTAATATTATAGTCTTCTATATCTATTTTCGTTACGGATACAACGGTGCATAATTTATTCAATTCATTAATAAATATCATATCATCAGAATTTATTAAATTACACTTTATCTCGCCAATATACTTCTTAAGTGTATCATTTATATTACCATATCCATATTCTTCAATCAGTTTATTTATTATATTACTATATTCTTCAAATGCTTTAATATTTATATCAAGTATTTGGAACTTTTTTTCATTTTTGAAATATTCATTAAGATTGTCTATAGAATTAAAAGTACTTTCATCATTATTATCAATGATATCTGAAGTTTCAGAGTCTTCGCTATTCTCAATTTCGTTATTAATATAGTCATTGTAACTGGAGTTAACATTTTTACTAATTTCTAACAACTGAGATAACATCACATTTCTTTCTATTTGTTCAATAAAATTTACTTGACATAGATCTTCAATATGGTATTGTAATATTTTTACAGAATCACATATCTCAGAATATCGTTTTTGAAGAATAAACAATTTCATTTTTTGAACATTAATACTATTCATATTTATATTAATAGTGAAAATTAAATATTTTTAATTAGTTTTTTATTTAATTCGTTTGATAATAAAATTATTATCATATTCATTATATTTTCATTAGAGCAACATCATTATTAATATGACAATAGTTTTATTATTTTATTTATTTTTATTTAATTCGTTTGATAATAAAATTATTACCATATTCGTTATTTTATCATTATTTTTTCATTCAAGCAAAACGATTTAAGAAAAAACAAAATACACTTAAGAAAAATGAGATGAGTTTAATTTAAAAATAAAATGTTTACATATTATATATATAAATGCCCGGTACCAAGACTACTAAAGCTAAAACTACCAAGACTTCTAATAAAGCAACCCCTGTTACACAAGAACCTATTCAAGAACCTATTCAAGTTCAAAAAGCAGGTGGCAAAACAGCCAAATCTACAAAGGCTGCAAATGCTGAAAAAACAACAGCAAAAACCACCGCAAAAACCACCGCAAAAACCACACCAAAAACTACTAAAACTGCCCAAAAACCAATTGTTGTTAAGAAAGAAGAAAAGGAAGAAAAGGAAGATTCTGAAAAAACCGTACGTTCATTCAAAGTAATGCTTCCAGAAGCTGATAACTTTGTCGGTAGATTCACAGGTCTAACCCCATACCAAGCAGCTAATAAAGCTCTATCCAAATACTACCGTGAAACCAAGAAACCTAAACAAGATATTCAATTTAGTATTAGAGAATCAACTAGAGGTAGTAAGAGAGGAACTTATACCTACAAGGGTGCCCGTCTTAAGCTTGATGAACCCGTTAAATACACAATCTCTAACAGCGAAGGTGAAGCTCGTGAAATTGTCAAGAACTTCAAGAACAGACTTACCAAAGTAAAGAAGAGTGAACTATCAGCCACTGTATAAATTAACTCATTTTAAATTTAAATTTACCATAATTTAATTTTAAAATTATTCTAATGTTTTCGACATAAGGAAAAATATTAACCTAATTTAGATTAATATTTTTACGTGATATAAAGCAAAGATTTTATTTATTTTTATTTAAATTCTCGCATATTTTATTAAGGTTGATAATTTCATTTTTGAAATTAATATCTTTTGATTGATAATAGTTATCATCATTTAACATTTTTAAATATTTTGTAACAATATCTGATAACATGACATATTGTTCATTAGAAATATCTAAATTGAAGTTTTCTAATTCATTTTTTAAGAATAAACAGAGTTGAACTAACTCATCCTTATCATTCTCTTTGAAAAGTTCTTTAATATATTCTGTTTTTTCATCTATATCAACTTGATTAATATTGTCCTCGTCTAATAGATTGGTAACTTTTAATAAACAATCTCTTTGAAATTCGGTTATATCTTTAGTTGAATAAAAATCTATTTTAGCTTTTAAAAATTCTAGCTTTTCTTTCACTATTACGTCTTCTATATTTAATTCTTTTTGATAAGAACTATCATTTTCACTTGTTTCTAATGTATTATTAGATATAATGAAATAATTGTCATCAATATCCTTATCTAATTTAATTAATTCTGGTATTGTTTTATTTAATAGATTTTCCAAATTATCAATCAAATTGCCAGTCATTTCATCCTTTTTCTCTTTTGAAATAAGGTTATTATGTTTTATATTATTCAAAATAGTTTCTATTCTAATCTCTAACTTGTAAAATAACTGATTTTTAATCAGTTCTTTTTCATCCGTATCTTTATTTTCATTCGCATCTCTTAATATATTCTCTAACTTAGCATCAATATCATCATTAATATTTCTTATTAAAATATCTTTTGACTTTCCTGAATGTTTATCTTCTATAGATATATTAATTATTCCATTAATATCAACCTTAAATGTAATATTAATAATTGGAAGTCCTATTTTAGATATCTTATTAAACTCAAATTCACCAATTAAATAATTTTTAGAAGCAATTGACCGTTCGCCTTGATATACTTTAACTGTTACATCTTCTTCACCTGGAGTGTCTATTGTATATTTTTGACTTCTTTTAACAGGCAATGGTGTATTCTTAGGTATTATAATTGAAAACTGTCCTTCGGCTGTTTCTATACCTAATGACAAAGGTAAATTATCAACTAAAATTATATCATCATTAGTTAATTCCTTTTGAATTAATGCACCATAATAACAAGCTCCTAATGATACGACACTTTGTAGTTTATTATGAATAATCGGGTTAATCTTAAATTCATCATAAAGTAACTCTTGAATAATTTTTAACTTTGAAGAACCTCCTACTAAAATTAATTTATTAATCTCATATTTATTTTTGAAAGAATATATTTTCCTTTTAATTCGGTCTAATATATCCTTTGATATAGTTTTAAATTTCGAATTATCTAAATTGTATTCTAAATCTAGTGAACACTTTGATGTCTTATAGAAATCTTTAACTACAATAACACAAGAGTCTACCCAATATAGTTTTTCTTTGGCTTGGTTACATTTATATTGCAATTGTATTAATTTTGATTTACTTATTAATATATTAGTATCATTTATAATATTAGTTGATTTAAAAGTGGTCAAACAGTCATTATAAATTGCAGTAGTAAAATCATTTCCTCCTAAATCATTTACTCCGACAGAGTCAACTGTTTCAAAAAAGTTACCATCTATTTCTAAAATAGTCATATCCATAGTACCACCTCCTATATCAAATACCATTATCTTCTCTTCCTCGATATCGTTGTTTAAACCATATGCAAAAGCAGCTGCAGTAGGTTCATTTATTATTCTTAATATATTGAATCCTATCTTTTTTGATATAGTTAAAAGTATTTTTCTTTGGTTATCATTAAAATTTGAAGGAACTGTTAAAACTACATTAAATTCTGTATTTGGAAATTTTTTTAATAACAAATATTTTAAATGACTGAAAAATATTAAAAGTATCTCATTCTCATTATAAATTTTATCATTATGATAAAATTCTAAATTACTACCAATCTTTGTTTTAAAATTAGATAATATATTCTTTGAAGTACTATTTAAATCTACCGGAATATAATTACCACATGTTATTTTCTTATCAAAATAAATTTTTGTTGGAATACTTTCTTTAATTGAATCCTTGAAAATTGTTGGATTCTTGTTATAATAACTTATTACTGTGTTTGTTGTTCCAAAGTCTAAACCGATTGTTAACATCTTTTTTTCTGATTCCATTTAATAATACCTATATTATAAATATATCTTTTAAATTAATTTTAGAGTTTAAATTCTAATTAATTTACAAGTGTTGTTTTTTAAAATTAATCATTCGTTTCCAAACGAATAGACTAATAAGTGATATAACCATCGTACCTAAAATATATGCAGGCTTATTTTCTTCAATATTAGTTATTCTTGTTTCTATTTCGTTTATCTTGTTATTAAAATCATTTTTATTAACAAACTGATTTCTTAATGATTTAACTAAATTATTAAATTTTCTTCTATCTGTAAAAATTTCATTAGACAAATACTTTTTTGTATTAATATTAATTTCTTTTCCATTAGTTATTCCATATATAATAGTATTTAAATGAGTTAGATACTGATAATAAAAATCTATATCAATCCCTTTTAAATCTGAATAATTAAAGTCTTTTTCTAAATTAGAAATAACCATATAATTCTTCTCTTTTATTTTTTTTAAACTATCTATTGATGATAGTATATTTTTTTGTAAAGTTACAAATGTATTTAAATTATCATCTGAAAAAATATTACTATTATTTTCTAAAATAATATTATAACTTAAATTACATACTTTATCAGATTTTGATATTAATAAATTACTAATAGTAATATTTTTTAAGTTAACTCTCATTTCAAGTATCTTAATGTAATCTAAACTTGACCACGATAAACTTTTAGTATTATAAATAATATCACGATACTTTGTCAAATCTTTTTTTAATTTTAAATTAGATTCAATAAATTTGTTATATTCATTATTTCTAATATCAAATATATGAATATGAAGTGTCTCATACTTTGATAATAATTCATGACTTGTATGTTCGAATAAATTTAAAAAATTCTTAAAATTTTTCTTTACAGTTTCAATATTATCAGGTACTTGTCTTAAAATATCAAAATTTGAGGACTTTAACTCCTTTAATAAATTGTTAAGATCTCTTAAATTATCTGATGACTCTAAATTAAGAATATATCTTAACGCTTTTAATTGAGTTTCTAGTCTTTTTTGATGAATATCATCTAAATGTGGAAATTTTAATTTAATATGTTCTAATTCCTTCAGATTATTATATATTATATCTCTTTCAGAAATTAATATATCATTTCTAGATTCGAATATACTAATTATACTATCAATTGATGTTAACCAATTTTCTAAAAGATAATGATCAAATTTAAAAATATTAATATCTTTATTATTATTTTCTACTAATAACAAATAGTTTAACCAGTTTAATACTATGAAAAATCTCATTTTTAATAATTGAATCTGATTTAAGCTAATATCCTTATATTTTGTTATTTTAAATATATTATTTGGGTCCTGAATTAGACTTTTAATTGTTTTCTTATTCATATTTAATTTAGATCTTTCCAATACTATTAACCATTTACTTTCTTGATTATTAATATATTTATTTATTGATTTATTGTATGATTGAAAATAATTCCATAAACAATTTATATATGAATTAAGTTCTAGATCTATAATATTTGAGTACATTTATAATAATATAGATTTTTTACTTTTGTTATAATATTATTTGATGTATAAAAAGTATTATTTGATATACAAAAATATTATTTGCTGTACAAAATATTTCTAACTTAATATTTTTTATTTAAAAACCAATTAATCATTTCTTTATAATTATTATTCTCTTTTCTAGTCTTACTAGTGTCTAAATTATAAACTGATAGACTGCTATCAATTTTATATGGATTACCATGATGTTTCAGTGCATATAAATTTTCGTTCCAATCAGTCATCCATTTAATAAAAGTGTTATTATTTAATTTAATCCCATCTATTCCTATTTTATTCCAAACATACCCATATCCACATCTCAAATGACATATTTTTGGTTTATCTATTTCTAATGGTAAATTAACAAATGTTGGCAATACTTTTAACTTGTTATTTTGATATAATTTATGATTTGATATAGACCATTTGATATTATTGTTAATATAAATGTTATTAATTACTTTCAAACATTTAGTGTCAACTAACCAATCATCGCCATCTAAGAATATAATAATATCATTATCTGGACATTTACTATATACTAAATATCTATTATAACCAGCGTACATTCTTTCTTTATTTCTCAATATTTTACAACTATAACTTGTTTTAATTAATTCCAATGAAATTGGGGAATTATCATCTATAACGGTTGCAAAGATTAATTCTTTAGGATATTCTTGGTTTTCGATTGATTCCAAGCATTTATTTAAATATTCTTGATATTTATATGTTGGTATAATAATTTGAAATCGATTCATTAAATAATAATTAATTTAATTTCTTAAACTAGTTTAAGAAATTAAATTAATTATTATTTATATCTAATGACTAAAATATACCATTTTGATAATAATAATAATTTATTTTGCAAAGAAAATAATATTACAATAGATTGGGAGAAAGAGGTATTAACAGAATATAAATCATATCTACATGTCAAAGATAACCTTGATTTACCATTAAGCTATATCGCTTATCCGTGGGCATTATTAATTGATTATTATCACGATAAACATTATAAATTTATAACATTTTATAATTTTCTAGAAAAACTAGATTTGATTGATTTATTAAAAGATAAAACAGATTTTAGTATTACTGTGGTTCAATCTTACCATTTTAAAGAATTTCTTCCCGACTTTCAAAAGTTGGGAATAAAATTTATTTTTTCACCACATATTACTAAGGCAGATTTCCTTCCTATTTTTTATAAGTATAATATTATTGTTTATCCATATTACATATATCCGACAGTTACATCCAATAATATTAATCTTTTTGCTGAAGATGCAAATGGGAATAATAATATTAATCTTTTTGCTGAAGATGCAAATGGGAATAAAGATATCATATATAATTTCATTGGTAATGTTAATTATAGCAAAGAAAGACCAACACTTGTTAGGAATAATATTATTAATATGAAACATATGGAAAACTCTTTTGTAAACAAATTAGATGAATGGCACTTTAATCAGGCTGTTTATAACAATCAATTGAATATTATTAATTCAAAGTTATCCTCTGGAGAAATTATAGAAGAAAAAACAAACCGCGAAAATAAATATAGACAAATTATGGAAAAATCGTTATTTTCTATTTGTCCTTTAGGTATTGGTCCTAATTCTATACGCCTATGGGAATCTTTTACGTATAATACAATACCTGTTTCTATATCTGATGATCTTTGGTTACCATTTTATATAAATATAGATTGGAAAGAACTAATGATTGATATTAAAGAAGATGATTATCAAGATATATTGAATTTGAAAATGATTAATTCTAATAAAATAACTAAATATCAAAATAAAATTATGGATTTCTATCAATCTTATTTAACATATGAAAAATTTGGTAGTATTATTTATGAACCATTTAAAAAACAAAATATGGTTAATGGGTTGGTTACGTTATTGGTCCCTTGGTATAATCATATTGATAAAACATCTCTAAGATATACTGAAATACACAAATGTTTGGAAATAAATTTAAAAAATAAATATATCAAGACAATAATATTTTTTTATGAAGTTTCTAATGAAGAAGAAATTCTTTTTGAAGATTATATTGATCCAAAAATAAAAATTATACCAGTAATTACTAGTAAAATAAGAGATATTAGTTTTAATCGTTTAGTTAGGTATGCCAATGAAAATTTAATAAATGAATTATGCATTATTTCTAATAATGATATTTATTTTGATGATACTCTTACTGAATTAACACAACTAAATTTTTATAAAAATAATTACTTTATTTCATTAACTAGGAAAAATCATGATAGATATTTAGATAATAATAAAAAATTATGGAAACCTCATTCAGCTTCACAAGATAGCTGGATATTTGTTTCACCAATTAAATTAATGAAACAGGAAATTAATTTAGGATGGATTCAATGTGATAATATAATTTCTGCTAGTTATGATTCATTTGGGTATCAAGTTATTAATCCACATTATTCTATTAATACATGGCATCTTCATATGTATAATAATACTAATGAATTGTTAGAAAAATATAATTACAATTATCAATATCAAATGAAAAAAATAAAATTAGAATCAATTGAAGATATATTGAAATCAACATGTGTTCCATTATTTAATTTAGCATATAATGAACAATCAGTGAAGATTGAAGACACTCTTATTAAAAAAGAAAATAAACTTGATATTAGTAAATTATCTAATTTGAAAAAAAAATGGATTTTAAGGGAAAATAATTAATTATATTAATGAAAATAATCAGTTATTGTAATAATAAATATCCAAATAATTATGGAGGTGTAGCTAGGTTTGATTATTGTCTATCATTGATTTTTCCAGAAAGAATATTTTTTAAAGGTCCTGAACAAATTAACCAACTTTTAGAATATATTAACAACTTTAATACTAGTGATTATATTATTATTACAGACAATCATTTATCGTCTCAAATACCATCACATATTCCTTTAATGGTAGTTCATCATGGAGTTGCTCGTGTTCACTTTGAACGAGAACCAACGTGGGACGATAAATGGAAAAAGTTATGTGTTTATGGCCAAGATCTTATGTTTCATTTGAGAAAGCCTAACAATACAATCTTTATATCTCCTACTAAATTTTGTCAAAACGAGTTTTATAGAATATATGGTGAATATTATAAGACTTATGAAAATATTTATATTCCACATGCTAGTGAATTAAATGAGGATATATATAAAAAGAAATTAAATGACAACCCGATTATTATAGGTAATTGGATACAAAATTCCAAAGGGAAACATATAATAGAAGGTTTAAAATTATTATTACCTGATTTTGAATTTAAACCATTAGAGTTAAATTTTGAAAATAAAAGTATTGAAGAATATAATAAATTAAAACAACAATATTATATCAAGGGTGATATATATTTGTGTTTATCAATTGTTGAAGGATGTTCTTATTCGTTATTAGATGCAATGATGAATAATTTATTAATTGTATCCACAGATGTAGGTATTATGGAGAATGAAGTTAATAAAAGTTCTTTTGTTGATTTATCGTGGGATAACCTAGACATTGAAGTAATTGCTAATAAAGTTAAATATATTTGGAAAAAGAGGAAAGAATATTTTAATAAATCTAGAGAAGAGTATTTTAAAATAATATCATGGAAAATTTGGGAGGAAAAATGGAAACAATTAATAAAATAATATTTCTCAAAAATTAATTTTTATAAAATAATAATTCTTTGTATAAGTTGGATAATAACTATATTTTATATATCCATTATCATTTTCACTATCAAATGGAGTATAAATATTATCAAAATCTAATTCTATATTGTTATAATTAATTCTATAATTATCTTTTGTATTGATTATAGTAAATTTCTTATCAAAAAGGTAATTATATTTTATACAACAATTGTTATATTTTTCGTTAGTAATTTCTATTTGTATTTTTGGATATTTTTCTTCTGGATTTATTGGCATTTCCAAACTAGTATTATCATAATTTACTCTTAATAAGCCAGTATCACTATTTGGTAATGTTATAATCTCAAAAACTTTATCTGACTTTTCGCCAAGTACACTAATAATATTATCTGACTTTTCGCCAAGTACACTAATAATACCTTTTGTCCATTTTTTCAAATTAATTATTAATATTATTTTTCTATCGCCTATATTCATATTTTTTAAATTGGATAATCCATTATTATAATTTTTTTTAGAATGTTCAATTTGATTAAAATAATATAACTCTCTCGATTTAAAAAAATTAATATCATTCTCATTTTCTTTAAAATTCCAATAATTATATTTATTATCATGTTTTAATTGATTCATTTGTTTATTAGTTAATTTTATAAGATTATTTCTATTAATAGTTATACCATTCTCTTGACATCTATCTTCCAAATCCCTATCTTCTCTACCCCAATTAAAGAAATTATTATTAAAACCATTAATTTTAATAAATGTATTTTTATCACAACTAAAAACTCCACCTAGACAATACTCGTATCCATAAATATGATTAATTTGATTGTTACTAGGATAAATAAAATTAATTTTGTCATTTTCGGATGTAGGTAACTCTGGATAAGTATCGGCATCGTTGAAAATAAAATACTGATAATAAGATTTTAAAATATCAAAACCACAGTTACAAGTCATTCCTTTATTCCAATTTCCAAATTTATTTTGCTCAATTACCCAAATATCTGCTTCCAAGTTTTGGTATTCAATATATTTTTTTAACCCATTTACAGTACCAGTAAGAGTTTCTTCTCTATTTCTAAACGGTATAATATATGCAATATTAATTTGAGTTTTAATATATTTTTTAAAAGTATTCTCAATATATAAATCTTTATCAATACTATCATCAACTATCCCTATCCATTTATAATATTTATGGTCTTCAAAAAAATTTACCATTCCTTCTTCAATATTAGTGTTAAAATTTTTTGTATATTTTTTAATAGTGATAAAAGGTCCTAATTTATCTAATTTTTTAATTTTTGAAAAGGTAATATCATACATTTTTAAATTTCCGATGTTTAAACAATTATTAGTTTCATTTGGCGGAATTATGAAAATACCTTGAACGTTATCATAAATGTTAAATAGATGTAAATGTTTTTTCCAATTGATATTATAATATGTTAAAAATTCATTCATATTATAATATGTTTTAAAATAATATAACTAAAAATGGCTAAACTATGTCCAATAACAAAACTTGATGAAGAAGGATACATATTTACGCATTAAGTGGAAAAATTGATTATTTTTAGTTATATTTAATTACTATATATATATATATGACTAAACAAAAGACAAAAAAGATTGATGGTATTTTACATTTTGGTAGTACAATTGTCGAATATAGTTTTATTCAAATACAATCATTAACACAATAACACTCACAACTACAACCAAAGTACCACTAGATCGTTTACTCCCAAACCCACCTATGTTTACTCGTACAGAGAAGGACGATTTTTCTATACCAGAATTACCATTTAGTGGTATTATTTTAGAATATTCTTATAATGGAAGTTATGACCCAAATTATAAACCTAAAAAAATTAAAACTAACTTGTATCATCAAATGAATCCAACTGATGGAATAATTAAACATAACAAAAATAGCAAACTGTTATATAAAATAGCAGGTGCATTATCCAAAGTTGGAACTGATTATACAATTTCATTGAATGTCTTTGAATCGTTATTACCATATCATAATTACTACAAGTCTATAAATGTGATAGGTCTTGGTGAAGCTTGGAAGAAACATGTAACTAATAGACAGCCGGCTCATACACCTATTTTTAGCGAAGAACAAATTATAAGGTTATTTATTAGTCATGGATTTAAAAGATCATCAGATGCTTGGGTTAGAATGGGAATATTTGTATAAACCATTAAATATAATTATTAGTTATTTATGTTAACTTGACTTTTATTTAATACTTTCAATAATAAAACATGGAATCAAATAAATAAAAGCATTAAGATTAGTAATCAGTGATATAATAGCAGCAGATATCCAAACAATATTATTTAATACCAAAATATTTGGACTAGGATAATATTTAACATATAATATCCAACCCGCTAAAACAATACCCATCATATTTCCAAAAGGGCAAATTTTATTACTATAACTTTCATCACTGATAGGATGTTTCATCCAATCATTAAATGTAGTTTTTTGTAAAAATATTTCTAATGGATGATGAAAAAATTTGGTAGTCTTAAAAATACGAAACATATAAAAAATATATATTGCTTCAAAAATTGGTAGTATAGTATTTAATTTATACATATATTTATATATAAATTAACATATTATTATATTTCTTAACTATAGTGGGATTCGGTCTATTGCTTCACTCGGTAAACTAGCATACCAATTTCTGTAATTAGGTAGATATTTAGAAATATAGACTGTAATGTAAGTAATGAATGCGGCTACTGCTAACGCAATAAAAAAGAATGCAAGTCCTTTTATAATTGTAGAAAAGAAAGAATTTCCTAATGAACTAGCTCCAATAAAACTAACGACACCCATAATAGCTAAAAATATACCTCCATATAATGGCGCCGACCAAATTGGTTTTAATCCCCCATATTTTGAAATATACGGTATACCTTCTGCATAGTCTCCATAATCATTTGTGAATAATTGTTTTGGATTTATTTTTATAGATCCTTCTGATACTATTTCTGACATATATATAATGTTTAGAAATTAATAAAAATTTTATATATTATTTAATTATATAATGATTGATTTGATTTATTATAAAAAAAATTATTTTAATAATAATGTATTTGTTACAAAAAATGAATTATTAAATGATATTAGGAATATTGGATTAAAAGAGAATAAAAAAATTAATAAAGATATGTTAGATTATAACTCAATTTCCTCAATTGAGTTATTAAAAATTATATCTGATAAAGTCTTCTTTTATAATGATAATAAATCTAATAGTTCAATAAAAAATATGTTATATCAAAATTATCTATTTTATCAAGATTTTCATCAAGAGACGCAAATAGAATCATATTTATACAGATTAATCAATGAGAAAATTAATCGTACTTTGATTTTTGTAGGAAATTTTAGTAATAAAAATCATCAAGATAGAATATCAAAAGATAGTATATTAGAATTAAGAAATAATATGGATAACGATATAATTTATCTATCTACTCAAATTATTTTAATTAGATATCAAGTATATTTGCCTTGGTTGTGGGAATGTCGTAAAAATCCATTTGAATATTTAAAAAATCTAAATAAGATAGATAACAAGATTAAAATATATTATTTAAAAAATCAATGGAACTTTAATAATGTATAAACTATTATTCATTTAATTTTATTTTTCCTTTTTTTGATTCCTTTCCTGCATATTGTCCTTTGGACCCTTTTGTAGTAATAAAATATAGTTTTCTAGTATCTATATCTTTTAAAAGTTGTTTATCTCTGTGTGTAATTAATTCGAATCCATCCTCGACTTTAATTTCGTCATCTTCAGAATCTTCAACTATTAATTTATTGCTTGATTTTTTAAATGTATCTTCAACTGTTAATTTATTAGGGCTAATCTTTGATTTTTTAAAGTTATCAATTTGTTTTTCTAATAATTTTATTGTGTGATTTTTTTCATCAACTTGTCGTGTTAGTCCAGCAACAAGAGATACTTTACTTAAATTTCTAATTTCATCTTCAAGTTCAGTATTTTTTTTAGAAAGTAAAATATATTCATTTGTCTTAGATTTTAATTCTGCTTGTAAAGAGATTATTATATTTTTAATATCATCTAGTGAATTTAAAACATTATTTGTCATTATGGTATATAATAATACATTTGTTTAAATGTTTAAATTACTGTAAATAAATATTTTGTAAATAAATATATATGTTTTATTTAGTTAGAGCTCACGGAAGTATTAATAATACTCCATTTATTGTTCCCGACGGTTATGGATTTATTACTTTAGCTCCATCCGGTACTAGTCGAAAATCAGCTGAAAATGATTTTTTAATAGGTGTAATTAGAAAGTCTCTAGTGGAAGTTGGTAAATGTAAGAAATATATATCGAAAAGTCTTGATTCTACTACAAAACAAGAACTAATCAATAAAAAAAGAACTTTTACTTTAGTAATAAAAAGTATTCTATTACCATCTTCTAATAGGATTATTAAAGATTTATTAAAGGTGGTAGTGAAAGAACTATCTAAAGAAGATGGAGATATTAATAATTTAAAAAGGTCAAAGAGTAGACAAAATGATATTGATATAAATAGTTTTATTGATTTTATTAATAATTGTTTTAGTGATTTAAAAATAGTTAATTATTGTGATACCAATGAGAATAAGAAAGAACTCATTACAAGATGGCAAGAAAATATAGATAACATTCGATTCTTTTCACCTGGAAATGTTATGTCTAATATTGATTTTAGTTTCCATGGAATTTATAATTACGAGGATAGTGATATATCTGATAATAGTAAAGTATCGATAAAAAAATCAGGAGTTATTGAACTGTATGATCTAACTGATAATATAAACAAGGATATCAAGTATAAAATACCTAGATATTCAGTGAAAGGTAAAAGTGAGAAAGATTTACAGTTGGGTTTTAATTATTTTTATATAGAATCAGACGGGAAGTTAAACAAGTTTTCACAAGTTAATATGAATGAAGATTATAGTTATGATCAATTAATTTTAAAATGTGATGATATCAAGTCAAACCTGAATGCTATAAGAACTATAAGAGACAAATATGATATAGAGAATGAGAGTTATATTCAAAATTTGATATGTAAAGACGTATTATTTGTTTACAATTTTAATAGAATGCTTTATAAAACTAATACTAGATTTAATAGAAGAATAAATAGAATTTTTAATAGTAAACTTGAAAGCATAGAAAAAGATTATATTACTTATTATAATAGTACCCTTAAAGATAAAGATAAAATTACCAATTCTGATCTAAAGGAGGCAGCAAAGGTTTTATATGAAATTGAAAAGGAAAATGCTTTTTCTTCTTATAAAGATTTAGTTAGGTTTAATATAAACTCATTAATAAAATCAGAATCAGGGGCATCTTATTTTCAAAAAGGAGTTTATATTATAACAAGTTGTCGTGTTGGTGACCCAACAGATGAAACATATTCTACTAATAATAGAATATTTGCGGATACTTGGAAAGAATTAATTGAATTCTTATGATCACTAAAAATATTGAATTTTTATATAAAAATAAAGTTATTTATACTTATATAAAACATGGAAAGTACTAAAATAGAACAATTAATTGGTGAATCTAATAAAGTATATAATGAAAGAATGGAATTTATTGAAAAAGTAAACTCTGAAATAAAAGATATGAAAGAAGCGATTAGATTATCTAAAATTTGGGTAAATTTTAAATACAATAATTGTAGATATACACCAGAAGTTTTCTTAAAAATTAAACCTTATTTAAAATAATTATAATGTAAAAATATGATCGGTGTAAATATCTATAAAATCATATTTTGTTTTTGAAGTCAATAGACTTTTTTATTTATGAGGAATTAGCTTGATCTAATGCCCATTTTTTATTAACTTTATTATTGGTGACAACTCTCGAGTCATCCCATTCTTTTAAATTTGTATACCCTGGTGTAGTATCTGGACATACTTTGCAAGGTCCATTACTAATACAAACTGGTGGTCTTGGTTGAGGTATTTGCCATTTATCTGTATTTAAAATGGTAAACTCATTATCCCATTGGTTTGCAATTTTATCTCCTAATGGGTTATAATAGTCTGCAGGTAAATCAGAATATTTCATATCATTTTGTGTATCTTTAGATTCGGAAACATTTTTTGGTTTACCAATACTTCTTAATCTTTCTAATGATATAATTATTTCTTCAGATGTAGTAGCTCCAGAAATTAATTTAGAATTAATATTTTCAACATCTGTTTTTTCAAGTATTTTCTTTTCTAATAAATCTGCAATTAAAATACTCATATATTTTTTAGCAAATGGTGATTTCTCAACTGTATTATTTTTAGTTAATAATTCGTTTCTTAATTTACTGATAGTATCTTGTAATTCTTGTCTCATTTTTGCTACTTCTATATCACAATTAACAGGTGCAGATTTGACAGTATTTAATTTATTAGTAACTTGAACGTCTAATGGTTTATCGTCATTTGGTGAATCATTGGTATCTTGTTTTTCTTCATTATCAAGTAAATTACCTACATTTCTTTTTGTTAATTCATCTTGAATCTCCTCCATATCAAGACCTTCTGCTTCTTGGGTTACTTTAGCTTTACCTTTACCTTTTGGTATTTCTTTTTGTATTTCTTCTTGTATTTGTTTTTGTATTTGTTTTTGTATTTGTATTTGTTTTTGTATTTGTTTAGGAGTTTCTTCCGATTTTTCTTCTTGTCCTAATATATCACCCAATGAAATATCATCTTTATTAGTCCCAGTTGTATCATGTGTTTCTTTTTGTTTATTACTAACTGTATCAAAATTTAAATCTACATCCATATCTAAATCAAACATTTGTTTAGAATCGTTATTTGTCATGTTTTCTTTAATTGAATCCATATGGTCTATTACACCCGAATGGGTTGTTAAACATTCTAATGAATATATTCCAATTAAAATAACGCAAACAAGTGAACCAATTTCAACTAATGTTAATTGTTTCGTAGGAACTATTTTTAAAATTGCACATATGATGCCACCAAAAATTATATATTTAATAACATTTTTTGTATTTGAAAATTGCATTATATGATAAATTAGAAAATATAAATTTATTTATATTATTTAGAAATTAAATATTATTTATGTAAAAATTTCTAAATATTTTTAATATGGTTTGAGTAAACACTTACTTGTTAACATTAGTAGGGATGGGAACATAATAAATATTAGTTCAGACCCGGCTATTGCTACAATAGGTCCAATCATTGGAAATCTTTGTATAATACTTGGACTATTTTTAATATCTTTGAATAATAGTAAACCAAGTAATAAAAGAATAGATTTAGATAATGAACGTTCTACTATTGTTCCAACACCTTGAAGTAAATTTTCCTTTTTAACTATTTTAACACTTATTTCAAATATTGATTGCAATCCCACAGTAACAATAACAAATAATAATTTATTATATAATGGTTCAAGTGCATATTTGTCAAGATGAGGTAAGATGAAGTATAAGGCGACACTCATAAACATTAAATTTAATAGTGGATTCATATAACTTATATATTTAATTGAGATTTTTTAAAAAATTTAAATTATTTTTAATATTTAAATCATTTTTTTCTAAATACAGTTAATATTAAAATAATAATTATTAATATCAAGTTAATTGAATACATCATGAATAAAATATTTATATAAGGATATATTTTTTCTGTAAATTCATTTAAGATAGGGTTCAATATATTTTCTCTAACTTTTTTTCTATTATCATCTTTTTTTACTTCGATTACCATTTTATCAATAAAATCTTTTGTTATTTTGTCAATCATTAAATTGATATATAAATTTTATATTAAAAATAAACAAATATTATTTTTAAAATAAAATAAAATAGTTTGGTTTTACTAATATTTTAACTTCACCTGGATTTTTTGTTTTTTTAATATTTTTAATTTGAGTATAACATATTGATAACCTTTTAAAATTTTTATATTTACTATTTTCTTTTATTAATGTTGAAGCAAAAATTATATCTTCTTCTTCAATTTCACTTTTTTCAACAATACAGTGTCCTGACGGATAATCTGTTAAATGAAACCACCAGTCATTTTTATCAGCATCATCTATTATTTCATGATTTTCATTAGCATTTTGACCTAAATTATAAATTATTTTTATATCAGTCTTTTCGATAATTCTTTCAAATACTTTCATACTTAATTAGATTGATACAGTATACCCTCTTAAAGTACTTTTAAAAACATATAAAAAAATTTGATTTAAAAATCTTATATAAAGGTTTCTCTGATAATAATATAAGATGTCTTTAAACAGTAAACACTATTCAGAGGATATTAATTCTATTGAAAGAATTGATTTTAGTCTATTGACTAACAATGATGTAAAAAAATATTCAGCTGTCCGCAAAGATCCATTTGGCATTAATATAGCCGAGTCGTATGATAATTATGAACCAAAAAAAGGCGGTCTTGTAGATTTAAGATTAGGAACATGCGACCCCTATCTTAATTGTACAACATGTGGATTAAATTCACTTGAATGTCCAGGTCATTTTGGTCATACAGAATTAGCGGAACCTGTCTATCATTTCGGATTAATGAATCATTTAAAAACTATACTGCAATGCGTATGTCTTAAATGTACAAATATATTATTAGACAAAGATAAAGATATTATTAAGAAATTAAGCAGTAAGAAAGAAAAATATAGATTAAAAGAAATAAGAGAGGTGACAAAAAATATTAATTATTGTCATCATTGTGGTAGTCCAGTACCAACAGTTACAAAAGAAGTTAAAGAAAATTCTGCATCTGTAAGACTTCGTCTGGAAAGAGAAGTAGGTGCAATAATCGTTGATGAAAAAACAGGTGAAGCAAATGAAACTAAAAAAAAAATTATTGAATATTTATCAGCAAGAAAGTGTTATAATATTTTGAGAAATATATCTGATATCGATTGTTTTCTACTTGGGTTTAATCCTAAAGTTTCGCGACCAGAAGATTTTATATGTATTAGATTTCCTATTCCTCCAGTAAATATAAGACCAACCGCTAAAATAGATTTTATGGCAAGTTCAACTATGGAAGATTCTTTAACATTAAAAATAGCTGATATAATTTCAAATAATATTAGAATTAGAAATCAAATAGATAAGGAGACCCTTGGTTCAGATTTAACAAGTTATAATCAGGATATTCATACGTTATTGCAATATCACATTTGTACTTATTTTGATAATGAGAGTATAACTTTACCAAAGTCTGAATTCAAGGCTTCAGGAAAACCAACTAAATCTATTTCCGAAAGAATTAAAGGAAAAGCTGGACGTGTTCGTTCTAATTTAATGGGAAAGCGTGTTGATTATAGTGCCCGTTCAGTTATTACAAGTGATCCATATATTGGTATTGATGAAGTTGGTGTACCAAAAAGAGTAGCTATGGATTTAACTATTCCCGAAGAGGTTACTCCACATAATATTAAGAGTTTAACCAAATTAGTCAAGAATGGAAGAGATATATATCCTGGTTCTAATTACGTGCATCGTACGAATTATATTGATGGAAAACCAATTGAACAAAGAATTGATCTAAAGTATAGAAAAAAGGATATCAAACTTGTTTATGGGGATATTGTCGATAGACATATTATTAATGGTGATTATGTTCTCTTTAATCGTCAACCAACACTCCACAAACCATCAATGATGGGACACAAAGTTCATGTTTTAGATCGTGATGATGCGGATACCTTTAGAATGAATGTATCTGTAACAAAACCTTATAATGCTGATTTCGATGGTGATGAAATGAATATTCACTTGGCGCAATCAATTCAAGCCAGAAATGAGTTAGCCAGAATTGCCAATGTTAAGTATAACATTATTAGTGCCAAAGATTCTAATCCAATCATTGGTTGTGTACAGGACCCACTTGTTGGTGCTTATATTTTAACAATTAATGATATGAAGATTGATTATTCAACAGTATGTAATATTTTATGTAATACTTCAAGTAAAAGTAAGTTTAATATCAAGAAAGGTCAAACTTTAACAGGTCACGAGCTGTTCTCTCATATTATTCCAAATGGTATTAATGCGATCAAAAGAGCAGCTGGTGATAAAATTAATTTTCAAATCAAGGATGGTAATCTATTGAAAGGAATTCTAAATAAAGAATTATTATCTTTTCAAAAAAATTCAATTATTCATTTTATTTGGGATAAATTCGGTGCAGATAAAACTAAGAATTTTATTGATGACACACAAAGATTAATTCTAGAATATTTGATGTATAATGGATTTACAATTGGTTTCAAGGATTGTATCATAGATAAAAATATTTCTGATAAACTATTTGAAGTAGCCAAAAATAAATTATTGGAATCAAAATATTATATTACAAGAATGGAGAACGATGCTAATGATATTTCATTAGATATTATTGAAGCATCTATTACTGCCGAACTTACGGCGATTGGTCCTAATATTGGTAGTGATTTAATGAAGCAAATAGATAGTGAAAATAATTTCTACAAATGTATTACATCTGGTTCAAAAGGTAGTGCAGGTAATATTTTACAGATTATGGGGGTATGGGGTCAATCATTATCGAGAGGAACTCGAGTTAAGAAGATTGTAGAACAACGTACTCTACCTCATTTCCACAGGAATGATGATACACCAGAAGCAAGAGGTTTTATTTTTAATAACTATGTAACTGGTCTAAATGGACACGAGTTCTTTTTCCATACAGGTTCAGGTCGTGAAGGGTTAATTGATACTGCTATTAAAACAGCTCAAACTGGTTATATTCAAAGAAGATTGGTTAAAGCTCTAGAAGATTTATCTGTTAGATATGATGGTACAGTTAGAACAGCGAATGACACGATCATTCAATATATTTATGGTGAAAATGGAATCAATCAATTAACACAAACTTCAGTCAAGTTAAATTTAATAAATTATGATAATAATGAAGTAGAAAAGAAGTTAGGATTTAATACCAAGCAAATAAGCGAATTAGAAACTAAACTCAAATTAAAAACTATTAAAATGTTTAATAAAAAATACATAGATGAGATGATTGATTTTAGAAATACTTTAAGAAGAATACAGAGAGTATCAAAATTAAATTACAAAACTGTAATGGATAGTTATATGATTCCTGTAAATTTAAACAGATTAACAGATGATTTTATCCAAGATAAATTAGTTAAATTTGATTTGACCCCTGAATATATTATTGAAAAGATAGAAAAAATTATTGAGAATCTTAATAACAAGTTAATTATTTATACTAATAAAGATTCCAAGTTATTCAAGGAAGATGAATTAGGATTTAAATATATATTCAAAATATCTCTCTATGAATATTTGGCACCAGTTAAATGTATTTATGAGTATAATTTGGATAAGGCTAATTTTGATAAATTAATTGATGAAATTGAAAATAGTTATATAAAATCAATTATAGAACCTGGTGAGATGGTTGGTGTAATTGCGGCACAATCAGTAGGCGAGCCAACTTCACAAATGAATTTAGATAGTAAGCACTCTGCAGGTAAAATAGGTGGAGGCATTGGTGCATTAAGTGGTGTACCTCGTATTCAAGAACTTTTGAATTATAGTAAAAATATCAAAACGCCTCAAATGACAATATATTTTGAAGATGAAATTAGAGAAGACCGAGTTAAAATTAATAGAATTAGTTCATTCTTTAAACATTTAACTATTAATGAGCTAATTGATTCAGCTGAAATATTTTATCAAGTTGAAGGAAGTAATAATCATAATACTGTTTTAGATAATGATAATGTAATGAATCCATTTTATATTAATAATCAAAAGACAGATTTAAAAAATATGCCATTTGTTTTTAGATTAAAAATGAATTTAGAAAAAATGATGGATAAAGAAACTACATTATTAGATATTAAAACTAAATTCATAAGTTACTGGTACAATACAACATTAAATACTAAATCGATGAAGAAGGCTGAAAAAGATATATTTGGTAGAATTAATAGAATGGCCGTTTTAGGAAGTAATGATTCGAACAAAGAACATATTATTCATATTAGATTTAGTATGTCTAGTTACAATTATAATGTATTAACAGATTTTATGAAACTTGTTCTTAATGCTATAACATTGAAAGGAATTAATGCTATTGAAAATAGTGATATTATTCTAGAAAGAAACGTTACATATAACGAAGATGGTAAAGAAAATATTACTAAAGAAAATGTAGTAATAACATCAGGTATTAATATTCCAGATTTAATGGGATTCAAAGGAATTGATAATTCTAGAACAAAATCTAATGATGTTGGTATGACATATAAATTGTATGGAGTAGAAGCTGCTAGAAATATGATAATGCATGAACTAGAAACAACATTTAATTCTGCGGGTGATATTAACTACAATCACATGTCCTTGTTAGTTGATTTCATGACACATACTGGCGATGTTACATCTATTGACCGTCACGGATTAGGTAAATTAGATATTGACCCAATGTCAAAAGCATCTTTTGAAAAGACAATGGAACATTTTATTAATGCTGCAATCTTCAATGAGAAAGACAATTTAAATTCAGTATCATCCAAGATAATGGTAGGACAAGTTATACCTGGAGGAACCGGATGTTTCGGTTTAACTTTAGATACACAAAAACTTATTGATTCTGAGTATACAACTGATGAAACAGGAGGAAGGTCTGAATTTATTAATATTGTACCAGAACCAATTTTAGGAGATATTATGAAACATGGTATTAGTGAAAATAACTTCTTTATACCCACGGCTGTTTATTAATTAAATTATTTGTAGTTAAAAATACAATTCACTTTCTTTTATATTATCATAATAGAATGATTATTTTAAATTGACCGGACTAGCTATTTCCGGCCAAAACTTGGTGATGAACTATTGAAAATTGTTAATCCTCGTAAAATCTTACAAATATTTTACGAGATATTAAGTTACTAGTTTTTAGAAAAGTTTTTAAAGTGAGGATACATGTTTTTAATTCTTTTTAATACATTCTTTGGTTTATAAATACTTGGATATTTATTCATAGTATATAATTTATGCCATCCGTTATCTTTTGTTACTGCCATATTAGTATATACTTGATTATTAAACATTTTATTTAAAAATCTTATCATATCATTCTTATATTTATCTTTTATAAATGTTAAAATAATATGAACAAGCATAAATATATCCTTTTCTTCAATTAATTCTTCACTTGAACCTTTAACTTCACCACTTATTAAATTATTATTAAATTTGATTGAAGACCCTCCAAAATCACCTATAACAAATATAATGTTATGATAACTAATTTCTTTATTCGGATTTATTAATTTGTAAAATATATTATTAGGTTTTAAATCATTGTGAATAAAGCTAAAATATTTTTGTAATGTTCTTAAATGAAATGAAATTTGATAAAGTAATTCGATAAATAAATATTCATCCTTAATATTATTAATATTAATATTAACAAAAATATCATAAATATCCTCCTTATATTTATCCATCATAAATTCTTTAAAATCTGAATTCTCAATTTTATATACGTGTAAAACTTTGGGAATTATATTATTTTTTAAATAAATATCTTGAAATGAACTTAAGATACTATGTATTTTAATCTCAGCCATAACACTTTTTAAAGAGTGCTTATTTAATGCTGATTTACAAATAAAATTATTAGAATCATCATTATAAAACTTAATTTTACCATAACTTCCATTTTTTTGATTATTAATTAAAAAATATGTTTTATCATCAATTATAAGTATATTTTCTAAAGATATTACAGAATCTTTAACTAAATATTTTTTAACATTTTTTAAAATCTTTATAATCTTATTACTTTCCAAGTTTTGAAACATTATAGTAATACTATATTATAATTTTTCAAAAATTTATTTGTTTTCTAATTAAATTTTTTAAAGATAATCTGCAATATCTTCAGGCAACTCGTCAATATTCATGTTATAAAAGGTTTTCATTCTATTTAAATTTTTTATGTCACCTTGATCTTGCATCTTGACTAATGCAATTGCTACCCCTTTCTTTCCAAAACGTCCACATCTACCAATTCTATGAATATAAGTTTCCTTATTTGGTGGTAAATCATAATTAATAACAAGATTTACTTGAGGAATATCAATACCACGTGCTAATAGATCGGTTGTTATTAGAATTCTTGATTTTCCACTTCTAAAATCTTTGACAGTATCAGACCTTTCTATTGGTGTCATTTTGCCATGAATGCTTGTTATTGAGAAATTCTTTTCTTCTAAATTATTACTTAACCACTCTACTTTTCTTATAGTGTTACAAAATATAATTGCCTGTGAAGTAGATATTAAATTATAAAGATCTAATAATACTTCAAATTTTAAATCTTCCATCTCAACATCTATATAAAACTGCTTTATTAAATCTACTGGAATTTCATTTTTCTTTAACAAAATTTTTAATGGTTGATGCATTATTTTTTTGGATAAATCAAATACATTATTTGATAATGTTGCTGATATTAAACAAATTTGTGTTCCAGATGGCACTTTGTCAAAAACATTATTTAATTCTTTACTAATACCATCATTTAAGAGATCATCTGCCTCATCTAATGCTACTAGTTTGACATTATATAAATTAATTCTATTCTCTTGTATCATGTGATTAATTCTACCTATAGTGCCTATTATTAAATGTGTCTTTTTTAAATTACTTCTATTTTTGACTATACTGGTACCACCTGTACATAATTCCATTTTGAAATCAGTAAATTTACAAATCTCACTAGATACTTTATATACTTGATTTGCTAGTTCACGAGTTGGTGTAATTATAATAGCCAAGCCTTTCTCTTTTTCATCTAGTCTATTTAAAATACCTAATAAATAGGTAGCTGTTTTTCCAGTACCTGATTGTGACTGTATTATACAATCTTTTGCTGTATTAATTGCTTCAATACCCTTTACTTGAATTTTTGATGGTTTTTTGAAACCATGAATATAAACACCTTTAATTAAATTTTCAGACAAATTTAAACTTTCAAAGTTTTTTTCATGATCATTATCAATATTTAGATTACTTTCAGAATTTAGTTCCATTTAATATTATAGAATAATATTCTTTAAACAGATTATTATATTTTTATAATGGGCGACTATTTATTAGATAAAATTATAGAATAAGTGCACTTAATGAACCTATTGAAAACAATAGTAATATAAACATTAGTAATAGAATATTTATATATTTTTCATTAGGATTCTTTTTTATCTTAGAACTACGAAGAAAGAATAACCCAATAGTTGCTGATAGGAAAAATATGGCGCTATACAATTCTGGCCTTTGAACCAAAGGTCCATATTGTTGAGAGAGACATTTGAACATTAATATATTAAGTATAGAAAATAATTTATATATTTATTAGATAAAATTATAGCGATAGAAGTAACTTTAATAAAACTATAAACTAAAGATATCATCTTATTTGAGGTATACCTGAATAATTAGACATTAATATATTATAATTGTTATAAGAAAGACATGAACTAATTTTCGTGTTCTATTTGACTTTTTCCTAATAAATTTGATTGGTATTTTGCGAAGTTCTGTTAATTACATTTTCGTAATGCGAAAAAGTTGAACATTTTTAACTGAATGTTATATTTTTAGTTTATTATATATAATGACAAACGAAAAAGCTTTTATTTGGAATGATAAACTTTTACGTATTCTAGACCTTCAAGGTAACAAATATTCATATCAAGATATTGAGGATGGATTTAAAAGAAAATATTTGAAAAAAGGATATATATATATATATGATAATAATGTCTTGACAACTTTACAACTGCATACAAGTCTTACTAAATTAAGACTATCTTATATAATGTCACATGTAATCAAAAACTTTATTATTGATAATGAACGACCGATGACCAAGTATTATAGTTTTGATTATGATTTCTCACATCTTGATAATAAAGGTATTATGCAGATGATAGAAATACTTTAGATAACCTTTAATTTATCAATTGCTAATTTATTAGATATATACTTATTATTTTCAATATCTTCATTAGATAGTAATAAATCATCTTGTAATTTTTTATCAATAATATTCTTTTTGATAGCCTCATGATATAACTCATATATATCTAAAATATTAGGTCTATTAATACCATATAATTTTTTATAATTATCACCATAAGAACAGCTTAATTGATAAATATTTAATATGTCCTTGAAATCTAAGATTGGTCCAATTGTTGTTTGCTGGGTTGATAATTTATCACAGAAAGCATCATTTATAGGTAAACGGAATAAATAATAATGTAGTGAATATCCTCTTCCAGGAATATAAAAATCTGGGCCATTTCCTAAAGCGTCACCATAGTTACCACTAAAATACACATCCCCATCATTCCAAAGATATCTTAGTCTATTTGTATAGAAATAATGAATAAGGCTATCTGGATCAAAGTATAATGATCCTCTAGGGTCTATATCTATTATTTCGCCAGTTAATGGTTCCCAACAGTACTTGTACTCAAAAAATGGATTATTATGGATAATAGGTAATTTCATATGTATTAGTGGGTCCATATGCACATTTCTAAAATTATAATAGTTATCTACTATATGTTTATCTATTAGACAGTCTTTCAATAGCTTATTGTAGACTTTGCCACTTTTTTTAATCTTCCTTTTGGTATATGGGTTGATTTTCTTGTTATGCCACCATATATTAAGGTTGCTCATTGATATATAGATATTATACTACATCTTTAACCTATTATACTACAATTTAAAAAAATTGATTAAATATTATTTTGATTTGTAGTCCTATTACTATTAATGTCAAAAAATACAGCAAAAAACCTAACTACTAAATATTCTGAGTTCGAAGCAGATAGACTTACGTTTACTACCCTAGAAGAAAATGAACGTTCTAAAGGTCAAAAAATTGCATACCCAAGATATAATCATCCTACCCTTGGAGAAGGGCAGCCATTATTTATTCAAGGCCCTTGGATGACTCTATTTAATTACGGTGTTCCAACTCTTGGTGAATTTTACAAGGAAGACAAGGACCGTGCATTTGTAAAGGTTCCTCTTGATATGAGTGACCCAGAGATTGTTAAAATGGCTGACGAGTTTAAGAAGATTGATGATATTCTTGGACATGAAGATTTTAAGAAAGAAAATTTTGGTAAGAATGCAAAGAAACATGAATATCAATCTATTGTTCGTTCTCCTCTTACAGATGAAGACGAAGAAGTTACTAGACCTGCTTATATGAAGTTGAAACTTGACCTAACATGGCCTGATAGTAATGTTAAGACAGAAGTGTTCAGTTCCGAGCTTCTTGAGAATGGAAAGCGTGAACGTAAGAAGATTAATATTGATACAGTAACCGATTTTGCTACTCACATGCCTTATATGTGCAAGTTCCGTCCTGTCTTCCGCCCAGTAAAGATGTGGGCTCATCAATCTAAGATGAAGGACCCTGGATATGGAATTGTCTTCAAATTAATTAAAGTTGAAGTTGAACCAAGTAAGAATTCAAACAGTGTATATCAAAACTACCTACAAGGTGATGTTTTTGTAGATGATGATGAGGAAGAAGATACTTCAGCACCAACTGTTTTTCAAGCTACAAACTCTATTAAGAAGGCAGAAGCGACTACTGCTTCAAAGAATGTAGAAGATTCGTCTGATGATTCTGATTCAAGTGATAGTGATTCAGAAGATGAAAAGCAAGTTGTTCAAACAAAGACACCTGTGACTAAATCTAAAGGAAAAAAGACAGATGATTCTGATTCAAGCGATAGTGATTCGGAGGATGAAGAACCAGTTGTCAAGGCAAAGCCTCCTGCGAAGAAATCTAAAGGAAAGAAAGTCAGTGCATAAATTACAGTGTATAAATTACAGTGCATAAATTACAGTGCATAAATTACAGTGCATAAATTACAGTGCATAAATTACAGTGCATAAATTCATTTACAATATAAAATCATTTATATGATAAATTCATTTATATAATAAATTCATTTATATAATAATTTTATTTAAATAAAGAATTGCATTAATAATAATGCAATCTTATGATATTCCGTTTAAAGTTCAGGATATAGATTTTGAAAATCTTGTATATAAAGATATTAAATCAAATTCTAAAAAAACTGTTGTTTTTCTAAAATATAAAAAAAAGAATAGTTTAAAGAATTTGGTTATACAAACCCCAACCTTTTTAAATATCAACTCACCTATTAAGAATGGTAATCATTGGGATTTAGAGATTCCTTTACATGGTCGAAAGAATAATAAAGTAAATGAGTTTGTTAAGTTTCTAAAAAAATTAGATGAAAAAATAATATATGATGCTAGAATTAATTCATCTAGTTGGTTCAATAATTTTGATACTGAGGAAATTAACTATCAAGAGATAATTCGAACTGCTGATGATAGTAGGTTTTCGAATGGAATGATGCGGTTAAAATTAATTAAGAACACTGATTTTCAAACTTCGATACAATTAAATAATAAAGAATATATTGATATAGATAAGATACCCAGAAACAGTTGGGTAAAGATGATTGTTGAAATCCATGCTATATGGATTAATAAAAATGGTTTTGGATTATTTTTAAAACCAATATTAATTTCATTTAATCCAATAGAAATAAATAGATATAAATTTATTGAGGACAGCGAAGATGAGGTAGACGATGTGATAGATTCAGAATCTATTTTTATTAAATCAAATAATAATATTCAAACTGATATGGAAACAAGTAATTTAAAGTTTGGTATGATTAATGATAGTTTAGAAGTTGAATCCAACAGTAGATTTAGTTCAACCTCAAGTAATAATAGGTCATCAAATACTAGTTCTGATAATAAATCAAACAATAGTAATGAAGATGAAGATGAAGAAGATGATGATAATGATAATGACAATGGCAATAATAATATTTCCTTAAATTTAAATGTTTGATAGAATTATACACATCTAAAGACTAATGGTGATTATCAGTTATATGAGTTCAGAAGGGAAAAAAGAAACGATATCTCTTAACAAAAAAATACTCAAGGATATAAGAATAACATCTCAAGAACATATGTTATTAAATTGTATGGACCAATTTTATTCTAAACCTTATAATGCTAGTAAATTATTAAGTATAATTAACGGTGATATATCTATACGTCTTGTTGATTTTTTTGCAACAAATTATTGTAAAAAAAATAGAGTTAACTATCAAATTAAAGATGATGACACTGATATAATGTTTAATGTTCATTCTTCATATAAATCTCAATTAAAGGCTTGGAATAAGAAATATTTTGATCCTTTTAGTAGAGGTGACCGTATTCCATTTTTTTTAGAAAATGATTGTTTAATTACGACTATAGGGCAATTAAATTTTTTTAAATGGTTTATTACTTTTAATGTATTAGATTATGTTCGCGATAAGATAGATATAATTGAACAAGATATGAATAAAAATAAGAAAAAAGTTCGCAAACCAACTAGTAGTTCCCATCCAAAAAGATATATGAAAGAAAAAATAAAGAATTATAATATGGGTACTTTAAAATGCTTGGAACCTAAAAAAATAACCAAGATAGAGGTCACTTTCGACTAAATAAAAAAATTGATAAATATATTATATGAACAATGAGGATATTGAATAATGGGAAAAAATAGTAAGAATAATAAGAAAATGTCTAAAAACATATCTAAGCCTAGTATTGAGGCCAAGGTTATCGAAGTTGAAGAAATTGAAGTTGAAGATTCTACAAGCATCGAAGATATTAATGATCAAGAAATTGATAATGAACAAGAAATTGAAAGTTCTTCAACTAAGAAAATTAAGAAAGTTGTATTATTTTCAGAAGAATGGGAACAACTCATAATTCTTCGTAGTTCTGAATCAGACCTTCGAGATGACAAAGAAAGACTTCTTAAGGAATATGAACAACAGTTAAAAGAAATTAATATTAAAATGAAGAAAAATAGAAAAGACCAAAAAATTATTTTTGACAAGATGCCAAGTCTTCATACAAATGAAATTAAGACTGCTTCTAAAGAAAAACGAAAACGTTCTGGAAAGAATACGGGAGGGTTTAACAAAGAGTGTGAAGTTCCTTCAACTCTAGCAAAATATTTAGGTATTAATGTTGATGAGAAACTTACAAGACCTTCAGTATTTGCTAAACTTAATGAAAAGTTCAAGGAAGAAGGACTAAAGTCTGGACAAAATACTATTTTAGATAAAAAGAATGCTAAACTTCTTGGAAAACCAAGTGGTACTATTATTCCTTTTTCTGAAGGACAAACATTTTTAGCTAGTTTCTACAAAGAAATGAAATCAATTAATGTTTAATCAAAATATTCTTTAAGAACACTTTTCTTTATTTCGTCATCTTGATATTTAAGTAATAATTTTATCGCAAAACTATAACTGCAATTATCTATTTCATTTAGTAATATAATATTACCTTCTCTTGCGGGTACCCAATTAATATATTCAATATCTTTATTTCCAATTTTGAAATTAATATTAGTTCCATAAACATATTCATAAAGAGTTATATATTGTTGATAGATAATTAAATTATCTTGCCAATCATAACTTTCAGGTAAATTTATCTTGATAATTAAATCACCAACCACCTCTGAGTTTGTATCTCCTCCACCACTAAAGACAATGAATTGATTTTTATAATTAAAACTGAATTCAGTATCAATAAATTCATTATCTATTTTTCTTTTAACAGTCATTATTTTTTCTTTATTGTTTATTAGTTGTTCCAATGTAATATTTAAAATAATACGAAGAGTTTGTGAATTATGTTTTTGTAATTCAACTGGTAATTTTGATAAATAAAGAGCATCGTGAGTATCCCACGATGTAATATCAGTATCTGAACAAGCATTATTTAAATCAAAGTCCTTTTTTGGAAATTCGCCAGATTTAAAAAAATTCATGATTTCCGTCAAGTCAAGACTATTAATTACGTCATAAAAATTATTTTCTAAATAGGAATGGTCTTTTGTTGTAATCTTTATTCCAAATCTTTTTAAATTATCGGCGTCCAGTGTATTACTAAATATATTCTGTAAAAATTCTTGGAACATACTTTTACTATCAGTATTTAACATCAAATATTTTTTTCTACTTTCATCATTTGATAAAATTTCATAAGCAGATGTTATTTCTTGAAATTTAATAACATTCTTCGGATTTTGGGTTCTGTCTGGATGATGTATCTTAGCAAGTCTTCTATAACTTTTCTTAATTTCATCTAAACTCGCAGACGGTTCTAATTCTAATGTTTCATATAAATTCATTTAAGTTTAAAGGACATATTTCTTTAGTTAGTTTAAGCTATTAATAAAGCTATTAATAAAGCTCTTAATAAAGCTCTTAATAAAGCTCTTAATAAAGTTCTTAGCAAGATCTTTAATAAAGCTCTTAATAAAAAAATGATTCGTTGTTTAAAAATTTATTTTATCTATAAAATTAATGGACAAAAATATTTTCATAAAAAACAAAAAATATAATCCTGATGTTGCAAAAAATTATTCAAAAACAATATCAGACCGCGATACTACCAAATTTACATTCAAGGATGAATTTATTAATCCTGATATTGTAAATAAGGATAAAACTGTTTATAACGTTGATAAAGAATCGGCACAAATGGATTTATTGATTAAACAAAGGTTACAAGAAAGAAACAAACAGGAGTTTGATTTTAAACCATCAAAAAATACTTTACCAACTTCTAATCCAAATGATTTTAAAGAGTTTTCAGATTTAAAAGTTCAACAAACTAATTATGAAGATAAACAATCAGATAATAATAATAATTTTAATAGTATATTAGATGATTTAAAAGATTTAGGAATTTTAAAATAATATTATTAACCAGTAAATATTATCAACAATAAATGAAAATTTAAATATAATAAATTATAAATTAGATGATTAAACCATATAAATATTAGAACTGCAACATATTGATATTCTAATATTTTGAACAAATAGATAGATTAAAACTTTGTTTAGATTAAAACGTAAATTAAAGATTAAAAATAAAAAAAAGCTTAGTTTTTTTAAATGAACGATAATAATATTATAAAAATTTCAGATTATTACAAAGATTATAATTTACCAAAAGAATGTTTTGATTCACAATCATTAAAAAATCTATTGGAGTTATCTGCATTAAATAATATAACATTAATTGATAAAAATAAGAAGAAAGTACATAGTAAGAAAAAAATTATAAGTGAGTGTACAAAATTAAAAAAAATTAAATTGAAAGAATTCAGAAAAGAATTAAAAGACATTACTATTACTGATACAGATGTTTCAATTTCTTATGTTAGAAATTCAAATAATAAATATATAGATGGTATTGAAAATATTGATAATATTATAAAAATCATAAATAAAAATGATTCTGATATAAATTATTTAGATAAACTATTAACTAATAATACTGAATTTATTGAAAAATTTTCAAATTAGATATTTTTAATAAAGTTAAGAACAGACTTGTATTCATTTGGACCCACATATTCCATAACATCTTTTCCTTTCTTTACCATAATTGTTGGATATCCTTGAATAGGCCAATCTTTTATTTCTTCACTATTCTTTACACTGTCATATGTTATGAAATTATATTTACTTTTATGATCAGATTCTAGTTTCTTCCATTGAGTCATAAAATTTTTACAATGAGGACACCATTCGGCTTTGAATAGAAATACATCTTTCTTTTCATTGTCTCCACCTCCTACTTGTTGATTATTCATGGTTGATTTTAACGAGGTGTACTTGTTCTTGTATTTTTGATATAATTGAAAATAATTTTTTTCCATTAATTATAAATAGATTTTAAAATAATTTAAATATTTTAATTGTTTTTAAATTATTTAATATCTCAATAAGAAATATATGAACCTTAATAGTAAAAATTTAGCGATTACAATGATCCTTGTTTTTCTTGTATGTAATCATTTTATAGGACTTGCCTGGGAAATAGTTAAAACACTATTATATTGTGTGTTATTTATGTTTTTACTAAAACATATTAGTCCGGAATTATACAATTATTTAATGAATATAATTGATTTTAAAAACTTTAAGTTTAGCAATATTCCAAAAACATTTACTTTAATTGTTAAAAAAATATCAAGTCTAGTTCCATTTATAAAAATAGACATGGATAATAAAGAAAAAGTTGAGGAACCCAAAAAATAAATAATTATAAATAAAGAGAGTCGATAATTACAATATCTCTAATTAGTTTCTCTTGGTATCCATCTAACTTATTAAGAAGTTCTGCATTATTTGTTAATAATGCAATGCTTTCAACATTTCTTAAAAGATTAACTAATCTAAGAACATTGCGGCAAAAATTACCTTCAAAGGTATTGTAAAGATGTTTTACTTCATTCCATTTACAAGTACCATTTGACCATTCCATTATAACTTTGAACATTGATAGGTGTAAGTCCCAATTAGACCAAAATTTAAATGGTAGTTTATTATTAATATTTGTTTCATATCCCATCATATTATCAACTAACTCAGATATATTATCTAACATTGATGAAAAATCTTTTGAAATACCTAAATCTGACACAGATGGTTCTTCAATTGAATGGTCAGCAATGAATATTGACAAGAAAGCGACTATCTCATTAAACTCTAGTTTATTAAAATATTCATTTGAAATAATATAACCAAGAATAATAGGATTACATTCATTAACTTCAGATACAATTCTTCCTAAAGGTGTTAGGTTATAATCATTTTCATAATAAACAATATCTGATTCTATTAGAAAGTCCAAGACAGTTTTAATTTGATTTTCGAATTGACTTTTATTAAAATTTAGTATATTTTCTAATTGAGTAATTCTAGAACTATAATTATACCATTCTACAAGTTTAGATTTGTTATCTCCAATTTCAGAATATAATTTTTTAAGTTCTTGATCTAGCTTTTTTACCATCTTCTGTGTCATTTTAATAAACGATGTTCTTTGAATCTCTAACTTGTCTTCTATATTCTTTATCTCATTAAATTTATCAAAATATTCTTCTAAATTACTAAATTTATGATAATGCTCTTTTAATTCACCTAGCTCTTCAAAATAAACACTATTCGTAGTATCTAACTCTTTTGATAAAAGTGTATTTGTAATACTATTTGCTAAATAAGAAACAACAGAACCAAGATCGACGCTTTCATTATTTTCTTTTTCAATCTTCAATGATATACGCTTCAAGATATACGAATAATCTATTTGTAATCTAGAAGATATTATCTGAGGTGCTGAGGTAATCATCTTTTTAGCTTCTGATTCAGATAACATGTCAGTTTCTGGTAGTACTATTACAGTACCAAATGTATCAATACCTCTTCGACCGGCTCTTCCTGCCATTTGTCCGTATTCTTCAGGTCGTAAAGCTCTTCTTCCAGTACCATCATATTTTGTAGTTTGTGTAAAGATAACTGTTCTTGTTGGCATATTAACTCCCATTGCAAAAGTTTCTGTTGCTATTAGAACTTTAATTAATTTTAATTCATATAAAATTTCAACTATCTCTTTAAGAATGGGAATTATACCAGAATGATGTACACCTATGCCCTTCTGCGCTAAGGACAATAAAAAGTCCCATTGTTCAGTATGTTGATAAACATCTCTATATTTTAAAAGATGTTTATTCCAAATGTTTCTTACTTCTGAAGCTTCCTTAGCATCAATTAGATTAAATGGAATTTTTTTAGCTATCTCTTCTGTTAAACTTCTGTTTAATAAAAAGACATTAACTGGTACAATATCATGTTTTTGACAATATTGAATACAATCAAATAATTGGGTTGTATTAAATTTACTTTTAATATGAACTCCTTTATTATTTTTTTTAATACGTGCTGTTAGTTTACTCCATTCACCTTCCACCCATGAAGTATTATCTTTAACACAATGTAGTTCATCTCTATAATAAAGATAATGATGCAAAGGAACTGGTCTAAATGCTGTCGGAATAAGATGACATGGTTTCTTCTTTAACTCTGATACCCAATTAGCTAATTTTTCGGCTCCAGATATTGTAGCAGATAACATGACTAATTGAATAGAAGGATCTAAATTAGTAATAATTTCTTCCCAAATCTTTCCTCTATCAGGATTATTAATAAAATGTACCTCGTCGAGAATTACACATTTTACTGATTCTGGATTGAAATTCCATTCATATACTCTTTCGTTCGTTTTTCTCAATAATGAATTTCTCAAAATCTCAGCTGTCATAATTAATAATTTAGCAGAAGGATTAATTTTTACATCACCTGTTAAAATTCCGACATCATCAAAGTGTTCGCCAAATTCCTTAAACTTTTGATTACTCAAAGTTTTAATTGGAGATGTATAAATAACTTGATTATCTGGATTTTCAGTTAACCATTTCCCAATCGAATATAAAGCTAAACATGTTTTCCCTGCTCCTGTATGTGCAGTTACTAAAATATTCTTGTTTTCGGAGATTGCTTTAAACCCCCATTTTTGGAAATGGTCAGGTTCGTATTTAAAAGTAAAGTGTACTGGTGGTTCTTCTTCTGTATAATTTCCAGAATTAAGTACCATTTTATGATCAATATATAATGTATCTGTCATTAATTATGATTATCATAGTTGGGATATAAATATTTCAATTTTTATATATCAGACTTTAGGCAGTATTGTTTGATATCTAAATGTTAATAGCCTTCCTTCACTTTACAAAGATTTGCTAATAATAATTAATAAGCTAACCACTTTTTTTGTGTAGCAATATATTGACAAAAATAGGTTTTACAACCACATTATTATTTTTATATAAATATATTTAAGTTAATTATGAGTAATTGTATTTATGTTAATATAAAAAAAGGGTGGAATCTAATTTCCCTCTCTTTTTATAATCAAAATATAGATGTTCTAACACGTGATGAAAGAATTATCGAAATTAAAAACATGGTACATTCTTATAACATAAATGTTCCTAAAGAATTTAATAGTTTAACCGAAATTAATACAACAAACGGTTATTTTATAAATTCTCGAGAAGATTTTGAGATTGAATGTAAAAAATATTTCATTGACTATAAAAATCTATTCAATGAAGAACTAGAGGATATTAGAGATAAAATTAATATGGAAATTCTAGATCGACGAAAAAGTGACAAATTGGATGAACAGGGAAAAAGTATTACAGCTTTACCTACAACTCTGGTACAACAAGAAAAAGAGATAGTAAAAATATCTCAGGAAGTTATCGAAGAAAAAAAAGAGATAGTAAAAATAAATAATATTAAACCCGAAAATATTAAATTAGAAGACAAAACATTTCAGGAAGCTATCGAAAAACAAAAAAATAAAAAAGAAGAAGCCATTTTAGAGATGAAAGAACAAGTCATTAAATCTATAGCAGAAACTGAAAAAGCCACGCGTGAAACTGAAGAAAAAATATTAAAATTAGAAGAAGAACAACTTACTATTGAAATAAAAACTAAAGAACTAATACAAGATAAAATACAAAATCAAAAGAAAAAATTAAATATGATAGAACAACTAGAATTAGAAACACTTGGTCATTTAGAAGTTTTTAAATTTGATGGAAAAGATTATATTGATGATAAATGGTGTAATATTCCAGAAAGAATACAAGAACAATGGAAATATCTTGGGTGGAATGAACAGTTGTGGGATAAAAGAGTTGATCCATATAATAGATTATCAAATACTTTATTTCATGATTTAAGTACTGACAGTAAAGATATTATCATATCATTAGGATTTAATTCTTATGAATGGGATTCAATGGTGAATCATGAAATATCCAGTAGAATAAACATGTCTAATATTAATTTATCTAATTTTAATTATGAACATGTATTTTCTAAAGGTTCACTAAAAGAATGGTTTTATACTCAAGGTAAACTATCATATGGTAGATATTCATACAAAATATCAAAAGAATTATTAGAAATGACTGTTTTTAATATTAATTGTATTCCAAAGGAATATCCAATAGTAACAAACTTGGATGGTATTAAATTTTTAAAATTTTTAAAAAAAATTATAATATATAACTCATCAATTAAGGATTTAGATTTATATAATAATGAAGTTTTAGAATTTATATCTTGTTCAAAAACAAATATTAAAACATTAGATCTAACTAATAATAAAAATATTCAAAGTATATACTGTTTTGATTGTCAAAGTTTAGAATATATAGATTTACGCGGTGTTGATATTAAAAACATTACTGATTTTAATTCCATAAACTGTCCAAAATTAAAAATGATTTATGTTGACAGTATTGATAATATACCTAATACTTGGAAAAAAGATAACAATGTACCATATGTAACTGATAGAATAAATAAAATAGAATGTCCAATTGTTGATAATAGAGATTTAGATGAAAAAAATTATGTTTGGGAAAATAATAGGTTTGGTCCATTTTATAATCTAAATGACAATGAAGAATATTACTTGTCTATTTTTAATGATACTAAAAATGAAGAATTAGAATATAATAAATTTTTAAAAGAGCAAATTGAATTAAATAATAATAGGTTTGAATCTAACGAAGGTAAAATTTTACCAGAGTTATGTGAAAAACCAAGTTTGACACAAGAAGAATACTTTGAAAATATTTACTCAGATGGATTAAAACCATTTGTAACAAAAGATTTTCATCAAAAGAACTCTAAGAATCTATTTAGAACCATACACAATAATATATTAAGTTATGATCAAATTGTAACTTTAGCTATTTTAAAATCACCCTTAACAAATATTAATAATAATTTTTATAGTATGTATTATTTTGATATTTTCTCTGATGAATACAAAGAGTTACCAAATAATTATAAAACGTTGTTTACTCAAGACGATGCTTTTACAACAATTATTAACCATAATCGAATTGGTTCAAAGATATTTAGACAATTAGAAAAAGAAACGATTCAAGAAAATATTTATGATTTAAATCTAATTAATTTTGATATTAATAGTCAAGTTAATTATAAATTCAATGACCGTATTATTAGTCTTTCATCTTTAGAAAATATTTCATTTTTAACAAACTTGAATTTTATGAATCCATTATTAATTGAAAAGACATATAATCAATCAGTACAAAATATTAAAAATTGGACAAAAAATAAAATTGATTATAATCCGACGTTAACCTTATTTGGTAATAATATGAAAGATAATTTTAATCTTTTTATATTTGTAAGGAAAATTAAAAATTAATTTAAATAAATTGAAATATACTTTATTTAATTTAATATATCTAATATTTATAAAAAAATGGATAAGCAATTTAATATATTAATAGAAACTATAGATGAAACAATAAAAAAATGTGCCTGGATTAAAAATCAATCAGCTATAGATATAATATTATCTATAACTGAAGAAACACTTGAAGTAAAAGAAGCATTGGATAATAATGATATTGATAATTTAGAAGAAGAAATTGGTGATTTATTATTTACGGTAATATTATTAGGAAGAATTAGCGAAGAAAAATATAATATATCTTTTAAAAAATCAATTGAACGTATTACAAATAAAATTATAAAAAGAAGTCCTCATGTGTTTGGAGATAAAATTGCAGTAACTTCAGATGAAGCTGCTAAAATATGGAATTCTATCAAACATAGTGAATATAAATAATGCAAGAAAAAATGAAATAATTACTTTATTATATTATGATATTAAATTATATGGACTTAAATTCAAAAGTATATATAGTAAATAAAAAGAGTGGTATAACGAGTAAAGAAATGGCTGATATTATTAAAGAAAAACATAATTTAAAAAAGATTTGTTTTTGTGGACGTCTAGACCCAATGGCTAGAGGTAAAATGTTATTGTTAGGTGATGAAATGTGTAAACAAATGGATAACCATCAACAATATGATAAAACTTATCAATTTGAAATAGTATTTGGACTTCAAACAGATACCGATGATTTTTTAGGAAAATTAGAACAATTTCGACATGTTGATAACCCTATACTACTTTCTCAAGATATAAAAAAAAAATTAGAAGAATATCCACGAGATATTTTACAAAATTTTCATAAATATAGTTCTATTTGTATTGACGGCGAACCATTATGGTTACACACCAAAAAAAATAAAGAAGTTAAAAAAATACCAGCACATAATGTTAAGATAAAATCACTAGAGGTATTAGAATTAATAGAAACTAAGTTTGAACCATTTTTATCTAATATCATAGAAACAATTGAGAGTATAAATGATAAACATGATTTTAGACAAGATGAAATAGTTTCTCAATGGATAAACTTTAATAATACATTTGACAAAGTATTCAGTCTAAAAGTAGAAATTAAGGTGTCATCTGGATTTTATATAAGACAATTTGTTAGAGATTTATCTGAACAAATCAATTTCCCATTAGTTGTTAATGATATTAATAGAACGGATATTAATTGTTAATAGAAAAAATTGATTATTCTGTTAATAATAATATTAATATTATAATTAATGGAACCTGAAAAAATTAATAACAGTTATATATTTAATCATTTTTGTTGCAATAATTATTATAGGTATTTAGATTTACCAAATACTATTAAAGATACTTCATCTATAATGGATTACTTTCTTGGAGAAGATAAAAGTTATCGACTTGGTTGTCCTTTTGACGATGGAGATATAATTATTGAATTTAATTTTAAGAATGATAATATAGGAATGGCTATTGGTCATCATCCTTTGTCCTTTCGCGGACCTTTAATAATTGATAATATAAATATTGTTAATATTTATATTAATAATAGAGAAGATTATTTCATTGATAATAAATCTTTAGAAAAATATAATTTAAATATTGCTAAATTAGTAACCAACCTATCTGACGATAATATAAAACTTGTTAAATATTATGATGAATTAAACGAGACAATTCAACCAATAAAAAAGAGAAAATTAGAATTCTTTGATGAATATATAGTATTTAATGGTGTAAATAAATATAAATAGTTTAATTTATTTTAAAAGTTCTAATTCATATTAATAAATGATAACTGTTATCTTTACTTGCTTTATGTTATTATTACATTTTCAAATTACTGATATATGTAGATATTTAATACAATATAAAACTATTTCAGCCGAAATTATTACTGAATCATTTAAAAATTCTGAATATCACCAATTAACAAGAATAGTAACCAGTAATTTATTTCATAATAACTTGCATCATATATTACTTAATATGATTGCTTTCATTAATATAGGTATACCAATAGAAGATTTTTTTAAAACTATTAACAAGTATCTTTATTTTAAAATTTTAATATTACTTGTTATATTATCTGGAATTATTAATTTTATTTTTCATTATCTTTTATTTAAATATACTAATGATTTATACTATTACACGATAAATGTATGTGGATTCTCGGCAGTTCTATTTGGTTTAAAATTTATATTCTATCATTTAATTACTGGAGATTTTAATCTATCTATACAACAATGCGTACTTAACTTGATAATTATATATCTATTAATTCCTAACTCTAGTATTTTAGGTCATTTATCTGGCTTATGTAGTGGTATTATTGTATCAAAATTAATTGGAATTTAATAAATCTATTATCCAATCTTTAACCTTGTCTAAAACTATTTTTGGATGTCCATCATCCTTATTAATCCCAATTAATAAGGAATGATCAGTATTGTTAGGCAAATAAATTTCTTTTCTTTTATTTGGCATTTTATTATAAAAGTCAATAGATAATTGTGGATTAGTAATTCTATCATTTAAACCATGAAGTAAGAATAATGGTGCGTTAAATAATTTACCATATTCTTTAATCCATAAACTAGTATAATAACATTCTCTTGCTGTATTTAATCTCATCTTATCTTTGTAACTATATTTACATTTCTTTTTAAATTCATTGAACTCTTGATTATGACAATCTTCGTCCATTTTATTATTAGTATCGAGTGCCTTGAATGTAGGTATGATATTCGATAAAAACATTAAAATACTAATAGCGATTGGATTTGGTTTAAGTCTATCGTCAATCCCACACATTGGCGATAATAAGATATAACCTTTAATTGGATAAAAAAAATGATATTTAATATTATATTTAATAGCAACTGCACCACCCATCGATTCTGCAATAAAAAATATTGGTTTATCGGGAAATACATTATTCACATGTTTAACCAAACAATAAAGGTCATCAACTAAATCATCGAAATTATCTATACTACATTGTAGTCCACCACTTTTTCCATGACCGTGAAATTCTAATGCATATACTTTTAAATTACATGAACTAAATAATGAATCTTTGAATCTAATACAGTCCTCTGAATAATATAATTCTTGAAAATGACTAGTTATCCCATGAATATTAATAATGATTGCTTTTGGATTATTAATACAAGTACCTTCGATAATATTTAAAGGAATGTTTTTTAAATTGTTAATTTTAAATTCATTCATAATAATATAAATGATATATTTTATATAATTTAAACGAAATTTTTAGAACTCTTTTGTATAATAATAAATATACCCGGTATTTACTATTCTAACTAGAGCATTGTTACTTAACTCAGATACAGACGAATCATCGAATAAATACCATTTGTCATTAATGCATCCGGCGTATACATAATGTCCACCATGTAAGTTTCCAGAATGAAATACTACTCCTTTTAGTTTATAATCATTTTTCCAAACAATAGGAATTTTTATTTCTTGTGAATGCTTAGATAGTCGATTACCTTTTTGTTCATATCTTCGTAACCATACAATTAGATTTTTTGGCCAAATATTAACCTCTTTTCTTTGAGAAGCAACTCTTTTCTTCTCACACTTTTCACAATAATATTTATTTTCTCCTTCTAATTTAATTCTTTGTTTAGAATAGGAAAGACAATCATCTAATGTCTCAGAATCGTTATTAATATTTAACATTAAAATAGTAGATTTTTCAATACTTTCACTTGTATTTAAACAAGATAAAACTTTACATTTAGTTGTTGTTTTTTCATTAATTTCAAATAATTTATCAATTATATTTTTTCCCGGTATTACTTTGTTAACTTCATTGTTAAGAAAATCAAGAAAGAATACAATAAATTCAGATGAATCTTGTTGTTGAAATCCCATAAAAATTTCATTTCTTTGAGAAACTAATTCTTTGACATAACTAGGACTAATAGGTTCGTTTGTATTATCATGATACTTGATAATAAATTCGCTAAGTTTTTTAAAAACCGGAATTTTATCTGATAAAGAAGTTATTACAGTACATAGATCTTTATTCTGAATTAACATTTGTAATCCAGCGTTAAGATAACACGTATTTCCAAGATTATTAAAACCTTTCATTATATATATATTTTACATATAATTTTAAATACTTTCAATTTTATTCATATATTTATTAAAGTAAATTCTTCATCTAGTGAAATTAATAATTTATTTTTTGGTAATACACCCTCTAATTTTTGCAACTTTAATCTAACTTTCTGTCCAATATAATATTCTATTTTTTCTTCTGATAAAGTTAAAGTTAATTTATTGTCATCTTTCTCTTTATCTATCAAATAATCAAACTTGTGATGATATAGTTTAACTTTTACAAAACCAATCTCGTGACCATTAACTGGTAGAAGGTATACTTCAACAATATTATTCGATATAAACTGATAAATGTGGCCAATCGCATCGCATACGTTAGAAGTTTCAAAAATACTAGTAATCGATTTATTTATTTCTAATTCCCTGTGAAATTTCTTAGTTTGGTGGTCTATATGATTCATTGAGATACAATCAAAATCTAAAATTTCTTCATTATTATCAAAACAATATGTAAGATAATAATGAATATAGGTATCAATCAAACGTCTGATCGGAGAAGTAAAATGACAATAGTTCTCAACATTTAAAGTCTCATGTCTATTTTCATTCATACTATATGATGCTGCCTCTATTTTTTTTGTAGAAAATTTCTTTCTTATGTCTAATGATAGACCTTCAAAATTAGGATTTTCAAAAGATAACCTTTCAGAATTAACACGATAAGGTATCTTTTTATTAGCTTCCGCAAATTTATTTCCAATTGTTTGATTTGTTAATAACATCCAATAACTTACTAGATCATGATAATCCTTGACTTCTGTTAGTTGTCGGGTAAATACTTTTAGTTCTTCGGCATATCTAAAATTACATGCATTGTCATAAGTTAATTTTCCTGTATTAGTAATTATCGATGGGAAATCTTCAGTCTTAACTAATTTATTATTTTCATAATAATATAGGGTGGTATAAGCTGGCTTTTCTTTACCTTCAAATAAACTAGCTTCATTTGTTACTTTTTCGCCCCACAAGTCTTTTCTTGATTCATATAAATACAAGGTAGAAAATTGAGTTTTCATTTTAGTTCTAATATCATCTGCTGTTATCCAACAAATTGGTTGAGCAATATGTACTCCAATAATTGTGGTATTATCAATAATATCTATTGAAAGAGCATCATCGATATCCATACAATTATCTGGGTCTATACTAAATATATTAGAATTATATTTTTTTCTAGTAATCTTCTCCTCTAGTGGATTCTTTGTTAATTCCTTATAATTAATTCTTTTTGGATAAACATTATAATGATGCATTAGAATAGATAACATATTTTCTTCATTGTAATTTCCAAGTACATCTATAATTTCACCAGATGGTAACTTATGGTCCCAATGTGTAAACTTAAATTTAACTGCGATCTTACCTTTAAGTTTACCACCATATGATATTAAAAAAGAGGGGAGTTTATTATCAAGAGGAGATACCATAAAAATAACATTTCCTCTCTTGTTTTTACCAAATCTTTGGGTTTGGGAGGTTGAAAATATTCCAATTAAAGATTTACTTTCTCTAACTGATGATATTACTATTTCAAATTCATTATTTAAAATATCTCCATTAAAAATTCTTGGCAATTTTGTTTCTTGACAGTCGGTGGTCATTAAATCGTGCAACCAACCTTTATTATCACATATTTCATATTTAAACGTCATAGAATATATGATAATATTAAACAGGAAAAAAATATCAATTTTTTCATGATTTCAGCGAAGTTATAAGAAGAAGAAAGGATTATTATAAATATCTTTATATAAATCATAATCAAGGTCTTTGTCGTTATTTACAACAGGATCTTCTTTGTCGTTATTTACAACAGGCTCTTCTTTGTCGTTATTTACAATAGGTTCTTCTTTGTCGTTATTTACAATAGGTTCTTCTTTGTCGTTATTTACAATAGGTTCTTCTTTGTCGTTATTTACAATAGGTTCTTCTTTTTCGTTATTTACAATAGGTTCTTCTTTTTCGTTATTTACAACAGAAACTTCTTTTTTTGTATTCGAAATATATAATTCAGATAGTTTTTTATTATATGGGGAATCCATATATTAATATAGAGTAGATAATATAATTTGAAAAAAAATATTAAGAAATGTTCATTAACCTTTATTTGGTCTATTTCAATTTCTAGTTCTAATTATATGGTAAATAATTATCAAATTGCTTTTATTTCATATACTATAATGGCTATTCTAAATTTATCTGTAGTTTTATTTGAAATTGACACTAAAGAACCTAACCTTATAACCATAATTAAGATGGTATCAGATGTCGGTCTTCACTTTGTAGTTGCATATGTATATTATAATGAATGGACCAAGTCTTCGAATAATGATAACTTTAAAAACTTGAGAAAACTTAAGAATGCTTAAGAACTTAAGAAAAATTGATAAAGTTAACCACTGATTAGTGTGACATTATTTTAATGCCAATAATTTACAAGCTAGTTGGAATTAAATCAGGAAATGATGTTAAAAATGAAATGACTCATCTAAATTGGGATACTCATGAAAAAGAGAAAAAAGAAATTAACATTAAGGATATATATTCATTATTTTCAAGTTTAGGAGTTACTGAGAATATTAGTGATATTAAATTTATAACAAATTCTGAAACAATGAAAGATGACAAAAACTATAGCATGATTGAAAGAGTAGATGCTGATAATAAAATACAGGAACATAATATTATTATTTTTGTTTTTACTATGAATGAAGAAATCAAACAAAAACTAAAAAATATATTTGATACACATGGATATGTAACTAAAAAAGAAAATGTTTCAATTGTAGAAAATACTACTAATATAAGAAGATCACATGTAGAATTATCTAAACCTATACCAGAAGATGATATTAGAATAGATGAAGATGCAATTAATAAATCAAATAAAGAAACAATAGATTTATTTTCTAATAAACAGTTTCAAACATTAGTTAAAATATATTATGAAAATCCAGATGTTTTTAAAACATTCGCCTCATACATTTCATCTGGTAATACCGTGGATACTTCTCATTTTACAAATATAACAGATGTTAGTTTTGATGATGAATTTCAAGGAATTAAAGGATTAAATCTAGATATTGATGATAGTATTATTCAAAATACACTCAAGAAGTTTAATGGTCATATTAACTTGACTTTAAGATATATACTTACCACAAAAAGTATTACTTCTTCTATCTAAATTAATATATAAGTATTATTAAATGACAAATTATTACTTTATTATAATAATACTAATTATACTTTTTTTATTAAGATTAACATCATTTGGTTCGAGATTTACAAATGATTATTCTTATATTAACGACGATACTAGAAGAATTTGCGATACTTTATATTTATTTAATGAAAATGAAAAGATTCAAATTATAGATGATTTTTTATCACCAAATGAATGTAACTTATTAATAAAAGAAGCTGAAATGTATAGTAAGAAACATGGATGGAAAAAAGATAGACATGAAGAGTATCCAACTACGGATAATCAATTTACTAAAAAATGGAAAAATTATTCTTTAATAGTAAAAAAAATTAGAACTAAAATTTATTCAGAAATAAAAAAAATGTTTGATATTAAAGAAAAAAAATTAGAAATAAATGAAATGTTTATCGTCAAGTATTCAACAGACGGTCAGAGAGAATTAGAATATCATAAAGATGCTAGTGAATTTAGTTTTATAATAGCCTTAAATGATGATTATAAAGGAGGTGGTACTTATTTTAAAGATATGAATGAAAATATCAAATTAAAAAAAGGAAGTATTCTTATATTTTCTGGTCAGAATACTCATAAAGGTAGTTATTTAGAGGATGGGATTAGGTACATATTAACAGGATTTATAGGGTATGGAGGAGAGACAATATGTCAAGATTACTATAGAGATATATTCAATGTCAATGATTTGCACATTATATAAAAAAAATTGAATATAATAGATCCTATTACAATTATATTAGTTATTGATGTATTCTAATAAAATATTCGGAAATAATAAGAAGTACCGTCCTAGAAACGGAAATAATAAAAAAAAAGATGTACCAAGATATAAAGATACCAAAGGAAATTGGGAATATAGTATCTTTCAAAAAATTGTAAAACCAAACGAAGAGGCAAATACTAAAAAGTCTCTTCGCTTCGTTGGTGGATTTAATCCAAAAAAAATAGACGAGTATCTTAACCCAATTAAAAGTAAAGAGGAAGTCATTCAAGATAAGATAAATAATGGAAGCAAGCTTAATAGTTGTGAAAAAATTATTATTGATAATTATAACAAAAGGCTAAAAACATCTTTACAAAAAGATATCGATTCTATTAATAAATTTTCTCTTAATGCAACTGTTACAACTGCAGAAGGAAGGAAAAGAAAGCTCTTAAAATCACTTGAAGTTCTAATTAGTAAAGGAGATACTAATATGGTCTCTCTTATTCATCTTAAACTTAAAGATAAACAGTTTGAACTAACTGATGAATTAAGAAAGGAACACAAAAGTTTGTTAACTAACATGAATAAAATAGTCTCAAGTGTAGATCTAGTAAAACTTCAAATGACAACATTACATAGTAGTCAACCGCCTTTAGATCAAAAAGGGTTTACTAAACTTGATGATTTTCAAATTGAAGTTATTAACAATATTGATAATAATATTTCTACTATTGTTTCAGCGCCTACTTCATCAGGTAAATCTACTATGGCAGGTTATACTTTTACAAAAGGAAAGACTTTGGTCATTGTTCCAACTGATGTACTAGCTTGGCAAATAGCATCATATATTGGAGATATACTTGACGCGAACGTTCCAATTATAACACGTTCTTTTCAGTCTACCCCCAAGAGATACGAACTCGTAGAATTAATTAATAATTCTAATGCTTTGGTCGGAACAGCAGATTCTATTTTAGATTTCTTGCCATTAATTAAACTTAAATTTGATTGGGTTGTATTTGATGAAATACATATGATTGGTAAAGAACAAGGTTCATCAATGGAACATATTGCTAAATTGTATTCGGATGTTCCATTCTTAGCTCTATCAGCTACAATTGGAAATGTAGAAGAGCTTAAAAATTGGTTTGGAAGATTAGGTGATAAACCAATTAATATTGTAAAATGCGAAAAGAGATTTTTCAATTTACAAAGATTTGTATATTTTACCGAAAATAATAGTTTAGAAAGATTGCATCCATTGGGTTTGATATCATCTAAAGAAATTAAGGATGGTTCAATAACTAGCAAGTGTCTTCAACCAACACCTCCTGATATTTGGGATTTGGCAATTAAATTAGATGCTTGTTTGAAATTGAAAGAACTATCACCTTATAAATACTTTAAGAAGGATGAAAGAATTACATTAGATATGTCTAATGACTATTTTAAAGAACTTGTTAAATTTATGGTTAAAGCATATAAATCTAATAGTAAGAAGATTGATGATATTATTCAAGAATATCAGAAATCACTAGTTCGTAGTGAAGATATTGATATCTTTCAAATGTTAATGAAATTGAAGGAAATTAATAAATGTCCAGCAATTGTTTTTCAAGAAAATTCTACTTCTTGTATGCGATTAGCTAGACAACTTGCTAAACAAGTTGAAGAAAAAGAGTTAGCATCACATCCGAATTTGTCGAACGAAAGAGAAAAAGCAAATAAAAAGGCTAAGAAGATAGAGAAAGATAATGATAAGAAAAAGGTTGATGATATTCCTGAAAATAAAAGATTAAAGATGCTAATGTCAGATAAAGCATCTGAATTGGAAGCACCCGAGATTGTATCTGTACAGGAACCTCATAAAGACTTTATCTTTAATGAAGACCAGTTTTTTACTGGAGCAATTGTCGAAGGATGGGCTAAAAAGTTAAAAACATATTTTCCAAATACTGGTGATGAGTATCATTGGTTAATTGTTATGTTATGGAGAGGTGTTGGTATTTATGTTGAAGGACTTCCTGATTCATATCTACGTTTAGTTCAAATGTTAGCATCTTCTAAGAAATTAGCTGTTGTCTTTAGTGATAATTCTTTAGTTTTTGGCGTTTCAATGCCATTTAGAACAACAATTATACTTCGAGATTTTATGACGGATGATACTTTGGATTCTATGATGTATCATCAAATGGCAGGTCGTGCAGGTAGACGTGGTCTAGATAAGGAAGGAAATGTAATTTTTGCAGGATATTCATGGAATAGAATAAAAGAATTATCTGTCAGTTCATTCCCTATCGTTAAGGGTTCTGATACTCTAATTTGGACTACTGACATAGCAAACAATATTTATCAGAAAACCAATGAAAGTTCCAAGAATAAAATAGATTTGAACTGGAATAGTTTGAAGAGTAATTTCCTTCATACTAACATAACTAATGAAGTATCTGGTTCATTTTATAATGATATTAATGAGAACTTGCAAGATGGAGGTGGATGGGAAATTATCAAAAGTGATTCTATCGATCATAATTATATGGTATGGCGTCTAAGACATGATTTAGATTGTGTGTCAGTCCCAATGATTATTCCAGAATTTAAGAAGATATTTGATAATATTGATCCTAATAAAGAAAAAGAGCAAACTAATGCAGCATTGTTTTTGGCTCATTTTATAAATATGAAGGATTCAGTTGATTCTAAAAGAGTGTTACCTGATTGCGACTTTGCAAAAGATAATATAATCTCTAACTTGAAAGTATATGGAGACAATCTAGGCATTCCAATTCCAGAGAAAATAGATTCTAAGGTTTATGAAACAATCGTTTTTAATAAATTACTTACTTTGAAAACTGAAAAAGAAACTGATGATTTGAGAAATGACCTGTTCAAGTTTAGTGAAAAGATTCGTCATATCCAACATTTCTTCTTCCATACTAAACAGGTTACACTTGCTAGATTACTTGGAAAGTTGTTGACTAGAATTTGGTGGATTTATCATACAAGTTCACCATTGATGAAATCATGGCAATGCTATCTTGATAGTAATCTTGATAGTATTGAAGAATGTGAGACTGACTCTAATGAAGAGTATGAGACTGACAGTGACGAAGAAGAGGAAGATGATGATATCGATGATGATATCGAGGTTGAAGAGAAGGTATAATTATTTTATCTATATTAAATATATGGATTATCATTTAAAATATTTGAAATATAAAAAAAAATATTTAGAACTACAGAATATGATTGCTTCTCAAAGTGGTGGGGGTAAAAGATATCTAAAACAAGAGATGGATAAAGACCCATTAACATTAACTCCTTCTGGTATGCCAAATATAATGAATAATTTTTTATTAAAACCGGAAATTAACTTTATAAAGAAGAAATGTATTAAGAATAAAAGTACTGTTAAAATTTGTACTGACCAGAATATTTCTGACTTGTTAACTTATTTTTTTACTAGCGAACAAACTGGTTACAACCCTTCTAAAGATTTAGAAAAAATTTCAAAGAAAACAAAATTATCAACAGAATTTATAAATTCGGTTTTAAAATATCATAATATTTGGAAATCAGATTTTTTATTAAAAATTAAAGATTAATTAAATATTATGAAAGGTCGCATACATCCAAATTGATCAAAATTGATCAAATTTTATAAAATATTTATAATACTATAAATATTTTATAAGCTAATATAAATGGAAATTTCTGGAAGTATAGGTGTAACAATTTTAAAAAATAAAGATAAAGTAATCATATTATTGGCTGACGACCATTCCAATTCTAGTTATTGCGAAGATAATGGATTTAAAAATCATAAAAATATAAAAGAATATCTACAGACCGAATTAGATAAAGGATCTCAGATTCTACTTGAAGAAGTACCAAGAGATGGGTTTGAATTACAAGAATTATGGCCAGAATCTCCCCACACTCAAAGTTTAAAACATTTTTTTTTACAAGACAATAATGTAACTGGAATAGATATTAGACCATATTTAATACCTTTTTCACTAGATGTTATCGAAAGTAATAAGAAATTTGGTGAAGTATTAACAATTGATTATATAAATAAACTCGATGAATTTTTTAATTTAACTGGAAGATATTATGATAATATTTTTAAAGATTGTCTCGAAAAAGTAATTATTAAAAATTCTGGATTAGGAAAAAATTTACAATCTATCGTTAATAAATTTAACAAAATTAAAAAAAAAATAGTGGAAGATAATGTAAAAATAGGATACTATTATACTAATGAAAATAAGTTCTTGGATGAAATATCAAAATTATGCGATGAAATTATGGAATTCAGCACCATTTTAAAAGCCTTCTCTTCAAAGAATAAATCAATCATACATGCAGGGTTATTCCATTCTTATAATATATTAGAATGGCTTAAGGATGAATACTTGTTTGATATTATTTATCAAAATGGACTTAATGATTATAATAAACTTGTATCCGAAGATTATAATTCATGTATAAAGTTACCAAATGAACTGTTTGTACTTAAAGATTAATTAATATTTCAATTATATTATGGAAAAAAATAATAAATTAGTATCCAATATTTCAATTAATACTCTTAATAGGTATGAAAGATTAACTGTTTGTAAAAACTATGATTGTTCAATTGATAATGTAATGGAACAATTAGAAAAATATGGAGTTGCTGTAATTCCAGATGTTTTGAATCTTGAAGAAATTTCAAATATGAAAAATGGTATGTGGGATACGGTAGAACATCTATCATCTTTATGTCAAGTACCAATTGATAGAACTGACCCAGAAACTTGGAATACATGGTATTCTCTAAATCCAACTCATAATATGTTAATGCAATCATATTCTATTGGTCATGCTCAATTTATTTGGGATATTAGACAGAATTCAAATGTATCTAATGTCTTTTCTAAGATTTGGTCTTGTCAACCAGATGAGTTATTAACAAGTTTTGATGCAGTATCATTTCATTTACCACCTGAAGTAACTGGTAAAGGGTGGTATAAGGATAATGATTGGTTTCATGTAGATGCTGCTTATACTAGACCACAGTTTGAATGTGTTCAGGGATTTGTTACTGGATATGACATTAATGAAGACGATGGTAGTTTAACATTCTTAGAAGGGTCACATAAATATCATCAAGAGTTTGCTAAAGAATTTAATGAAACTAACGATATTGATTGGTATCAATTAGAAGATGAAAAATTAGATTTTTATCACAATAAAGATTGTTATAGATATAGTATAAAAGCCAGTGCTGGTTCTTTAGTATTATGGGATAGTAGAACAGTACATTGTGGTATGGAACCATTAAAAACAAGAAAAGAACCTAATTTTAGATTAGCAACATATGTATGTATGACACCCCGTGTTTGGTGTGAAGAAGAAACTATTAAACAACGTATAAATGCTTTTGAAAATATGTATATGACAACACATTGTCCACACCGTCCAAAATTATTTTCAAAGAAACCAAGAACATATAATGACAATATCCCATATGTTCCTAAAATGCCAAAACCATTATTAAATGAGGTTGGTATGAAATTAGTAGGGTATTAATATAAAACTTTTTATTTATAAAATTATTTACAAAACTTTTTACAAATAATTTTCATAACTTATAATATTCACTATATGGATTCTAAAAAAAGGTTTGGATTTTTAATATAATCTGTAAATTTTACTTTTATTTTATCAACACATCCTTCTTGTATGTATTCTTTATTTCTAACCAAGAATAAATCATTTTGACCACTACCTGCAGCTTTTGACGTATACTTTCTCCAGAATATTGTTAAACCTTCATTGGTTGTATTAGTTTTTATTACAAAGCTTGTTGATATTCTATTATCTTCATTTCTAAATATACTTAACCAAATATATTCCATTTGTAAATCTATATTATTTAAAGAATTTCTTAAAGTATCCAAATTATGAACTTGGTATCTTAAATAAGATTCATAGTTTTCACCCAAGTGAATGAAAGTTGGATCTTTAAAAAATCTTTCATCAAAAACTCCTTCAAAAGAACTAACAAACGCTGGATCATTCATTGGAATAAATTCAGTAGGATTATTTATTTTTGATTTATGGCTTACTTGAATTTTCATTAATAAATAATATATTAATAATTTAACAATAATTTTATTCAATTTTATAGAGAGAAGAAAAATGATTCTTTAGAGAGAAGAAAAATTATTCAAATCTTTCAATGGACCTGAATTCCAAGCATTGCTATTACCTACAATTCGCAAGACATGTTTGGCACGCGTCATGGCTACATTCAATCTTCGATAATCATACCAAAAACCCATATTATTAGTTCTTACTGTGGTTAAAATAACTGCATCTGCTTCTCGGCCTTGGAAAGAATCCACCGTATGAATTTCGATATCTTTATTTAATTGTTTTAATAAATTACACTGTGCTTGATATGGCGAAATAACAATAACATCATTAAATTCTTTCTTTAATTGTTGATATAATTCGACTACTTTCGTGGCTTCTCCTCTATTAAGATAACTAGTTCCAATTCGTTCTTCATTACTTGTTGTCTTAATAATTTCAAAAGGTTTCATATTGTTACCTTTTAATTCTTTATAATCAGTTTTTAATTTACCACCATAATAAGTTTTATTAGAGAAAGCAACTATATCCGGATGCATCCTTCTTTGAGTATCAAGTAATTCAGAAGGATAATTTAATGATAATAATCTTTCCATCATACTTCGACCATGATTAAATTCTAATCCATCTTCAGAAACTAATGCTGGTAACTGATGTGGGTCGCCAGCCAAGTAGATATATTTTAAATCCGGACGTAATAAACCCCAAACCCATGCTTCCATACACTGGGCAGCTTCGTCCATCATAACAGTAGTAAATTCTACATTTTTTAACTTGCTTCCAAATCTCATAGAGATAGTACTAAAAATAATTTTATCATTAAAAATATCATTATCTTTGATATCTTCTGGCATTTTATTAGTAGATACCACTAAAGAACATTTCATTCCTAAAATTTTAGCTCGATAATACATATTCATAGTTGCAATATTACTAGGTGCACATACTAAAATTTTCTTATGTTTTGGATCATTCTTGATTTCTAATAATTCTTGCATCAATCGATATGTTTTTCCAGTACCAGGTGGTCCATGAAATAGCTTGATAAAAGCATCTCCTTTAATTTGTTTCCCTTCTAATAAAGCAGGAATCAATAATTCATTTGGGGCAGTTTGTTCTAATGCTGATATATGACGTTGGTAGGGTAGAGGACTCTCGTATAGCTTCATATTATCTAAAGAGGCTATACTCCCATTACTAATATCATTTTCACTTATTGTTTGAGACTCTAACATTAAATCAAAAAGTTCATCATAAATGTTCATATCATTCTCATCAATCGCTTCGGCAATATCTTGTTCTTTTTCTTCTTTTCTTTGTTTACTTATCAATTCTTTCTCTTCTTTAATTTTTTTTCTTTCTATTCCCTTTTGTACTCTTTCTTGTTTCTTTATTGCGACATCATCATTTATTTTTTTTGTTCTTGTTTCAATATCTTTTTCCTTTGTCTTTTTATTATTCAGTAAATTTTGATAGTGATTTACATAATCATTAGCCTGGTCATTTAATTCTTTAACTTTGTCTTTATCTTTTTGTGTAGGATTATCTTTTTTTTGTAATTCATTATTAGCTTTTTGTGCTTTCATTTGACAATTTTCAACAACCTTTTGAGATTTATCTACTTCTTTTTTCAATTCAGTAATTTCTGTTTTATTTTTTTTAATATCTTCTTTTTCTTCCTTTAACTTTTGTTTTTCAACATCCTTAGTTTCTTTTTTAAGCTTCTTAGCTTCTAATCTTTCTTGTGCTTTCTCCATTGCTTTTTCAAGTTGTTCTGGCGTTTTTTCTTTTATAGGTTTTGATTTTTTATGAACATGATATTTATTATTATCAGTTTTACCTGAGATGATACCAGGATTCTTGCTGTTCAAATTAACTGCATGTAAAATAGGAATATCATTTGAAACAATCTCATTTAACATGGTATGATGAGCTTCATAAATTAAAGCATCTGAAAATTTTTCAATTGCTATCTTAGTATTTGATAGTTTATTCGGAATAATATCCACATCATTATCAGTATTATAGTATTTAACTGCTGAATCTAATAGTTTATTTAAAAAACCAGTTGAAAATTCCATATATTTTAATTTATATATAATTTATTGTCAAACGTATGTATATCATTATCTAAATGGAATGGTTAAAAATTGGAATATAAATATATAAAAAAAATATAAAATATATATTATATTTATATGACAGATACACCTCGTCCCAAAAGGTTTGGTGAAAAAATTAGTTTTGATAAACAAAACTTTTTAGGAAATGGAAAATATGGCGAGGAAGTTAACGATTCTGGTGTTTATTCTCAAGTTGATGGTGATATTTATGCCGTAGGTGATATTCATGGAGATTCAGGTGTTTTAATACATATTTTGTGCGATTTAATAGGAGCCGTAAGTCATGTTGGTATAAGAAGTCCAGCTAGTTTAATAGATGATAGATTAAATTGGATAAAAGGAAATAATTCAACAATTGTTTTTTGTGGAGATTTAATTGACAGATTAAGACCTGATTTTACTCCTTCACCCGATGATGAAAATAGTGATTTAGAAATAATACGTACTTTAGATAGATTGGATACTGAAGCAAGACTATATGGAGGCAGAATATTTATGATTTTAGGAAATCACGAATTATCATATGGATTTAATATCTCAAAACCAAACAATGAAAGACTTGAATATGTAAGTCAACTAGGAAGATATAATAATAGACTTGTTGATTTTACTCCAGGCAGTGAATGGGCTAAATATGTTGCAGATAATACATATATGGCACTAAAAATTGGTAATGTAGTTTTTACACATGCCGGGGTTTGCGAAGTTAGCGACTTTTTAAAAATGGATATACCAGAACCAGATGTACCATTGATAGGTTTTTCAAAAATGGTTCCTGATCCAATTGCACGATTAAATGCATTAATAAGAAAATTCTTAAGAACCCTCCCATATCCACATACGAGTAATAAATTTAAATTAAATCCTAATGTGTTTTATAAAGATGAAATAGAAGAAATTGCAAGACAACTAGATGATACATATAACTCCGACCAAAAAAAGTCGGTTGTTTTATGTCGAACATTAGGAACTAAAGTTGTAGATTGTAGAAATATAGATAAAGTATTTAGAGATCTTAAAATGGACCCAGCAAATTCAATTATGTTAATAGCACATACCCCACAATTACCGGGAATGGGTTTTGGTTCTGGAATTAATTCAGTATGTGATAATAAATTATGGCGAATTGATTGTGGTATGACTAGAGGGTTTGATGTATCTTTGGAACAAGTTGTCCCATTTCTACTAAAAAAGACTACTGTACAAGCTATTAAAGGTGTTGTAAGAGAACTCGAAAGATTTATTTTAGATCTGCCTTCTAAACAAATGGCTGTACTAAAAATAGAAAAAGGCATAGATGGTATATATCGAACTGACAGTGATAAAATAATAAATCATGGTTATCATCCTTTTACTAGACCAGAATATATTGATAGAACCAATGTAGTATATTCTCCTAAATTGGATAGATTTAAACAATCAATACTTGAAGGAATTGATTCTTCTAAAAGTGATCTTGTAGAAGCATGGAATAATGTATTTGTTGAATTACAAGTTAATTTTAAGGCTAATAAGTATGGAACAGTTATTAATGAAGATACGCTAAGAAGAGATAATGAAAAATTAGGCAGCGAAAGAATTAACTTGTTAAGAAAATATAAAATAATTTATTAATTTAACTATTGTTTTTGTATGAAAAGATAATGACTATTAGGTTATTAGATAATATTTTTCATTTAAAAATAAGTCAATCCCTCTTTTATAATCTTGTATTATTTCATTAAATTTTGTACCATTAAACCATTCCATATATTGATAAGCCGCTTGAACATATAAAATATCATAACCATTAATATATTTTTTAACTAAATCTTTTGTTTGATAATTATGAATACCATAAGTCATATCAATCAAAATTGTATTCTTATTAAAATATCTTTTAATACACACATTTGATGGCAAACAATTAACTATTAAATGTTCCGTATTAATAATTTTAAATTCTTCAAAAGTATTCGTTGTTATATTATATTTCTTTGATAATTCTTTTAATTTGTCTTTATTTCTACCGATGACTGTTATATTATTACTATCAAATGCTTTTATGGCTCCTATCGCTGCACCACCAGTTCCAAATATATATGTAGGCAAGTCTTCATTAAAATATTGCAACGCTAGTGTATCTGTATTATTTAACAAGTAACTATTACCTGTTTTAGATATAGTGTTAATAGCATCGTAATTACTGTTTTTATCAAGATATGGAATAATCTTTTCTTTGTACGGCATAGTAACGGAAGCACCTATAAAGTATGGTTGTTGTATTATATTAACAATATCAGCTAATTCTGATGTTTCATAATTTAAATAAGATATATTTGAATTTTTATTCTTATTAATAACATAATTATGAATATAACTTGATGGCGAATCTCCAATATTATTTCCAAATAAAAATATAAACTTTCTATTATTATCTTGATAAGCACTTTGTAAATAGTCCAAATAATTTAATTGATTTGGAGCAGTTGATGTTGAAATGATACTTGAAATTGGTGTTAAAAACTTATTCATAGTTCGGTACTTTGTAGATGAATTATCAATAACAATAGTATTAGATAAATTATTATAAGTTGTTAATAATTTATGACAATTTAAATCAGATGTAACTATCTTTAAAATACTCTTATTACTCTTATTAATATTATCAGTAAGATAGTCATAATCATTAGTATGAATTGAACCAATTTGTTTAACATTATCTTCTAATATGTCAATACCTTGTGATACTTCTATATCAATAATATTCGACCCATGCTTGATAGCTTTTTTAATAATTGATATGTATTCTTCTGATGAACCATTAAAACAGCCTCCTTCTTTTGTTGTTCTTAAAGTATATAAACATGGTCTATTAAAATTTATCATAGTATGTTGTATGGAGTCTAATCCATAATTATCCATTAAATCACCTCTTAATTCAATATAGTTTGATATTGTTGGTTCATAAGATGCATTTGTTTTACACAGAAATGTAGAATGACTTGGTAATGGAGGCGGAAATAATATTAATTTTAACCATTTAATAAAATCTTCAGGTTTATCATTATTATAATAAACATAATCTGACATACTATGATAGATATTGTTTCTAGTTTTTTCTAGATTTTCATAAGTGTCTGATAGTTCTCTATTAGAATAATCTATCATATTTTTGTCTCTTTTAATCCAAATAACTAATTTATTTTCAATCAAAAGTCTTGAAGATACACTTTCTATAATACCTCCTCCAGTAGAAATAATTTTTAACCCTACGGAATCATCCAATGAATTTAATAGTTGTCTACTTTCAAGACTTCTAAATGTACCCCACCCTTTTTCTTGTATTAATTTAGAAATTGAACCATGTTCGTGGATAATTCCATAATCAGTATCTACATATTCTATATTTAAATCTTGACTAACCTCTTTAGCTAAAGTTGTTTTACCAGTAGCAGGCATACCTATTAAAATAATATCTTGTATCTTATTTTTGTTAGTTGCTATAATAGAAACACCAATATTTTTTATATCTTCCCAATATTTTGGGTAAGTTTTATTAACACAATGTGGGTTTTGAATTAAGATATTATTTCGTTTCATTGCCAATAGACTAAATGACATTGCTATTCTATGATCATTAAATGTTGGTATAACAGTTTTTTCCATATTATCCAAGTTAATTCCTTTATTAATTTTAAATCCTGTTTTAGTTTTCTCTACATCTCCCCCAAGAATTTTAATATTACTAATAAATTTATCAATTCTAGCACATTCTTTCCAATTTTGATTTTCAATATTAGTAATCTCAGCTTTAACATTTTCTAAACAAAATAAACAACCCCATGTTAAAAATGTATCACTCGAATCCAAATCAAATATTAGATTATCCACTTTTACTTTATTCGAATCCTCCGAAATATTATTTTTTGGTCTAAAATATAGTTTGTTATTACTATCCTTTATTTCTCCAAATAATTTTAACATTTTTAATAACACATTAATATCAGGCTGACATGAGTTAGTATTTAAATTAGGTATTATTAAATCGAATTTATTAATATATGCCCATGAGAACAAATATGATGCTGTTGTGGCATCTCCTTCGACATAGTAATTATTATCTGTATCAGTAAATTTATCAATACTAATCATAGTATTAACAGAATCTGTATTATTAACAGAATCTGTATTATTAACAGAATCTGTATTATTAACAGAATCTGTATTATTAACAGAATCTGTATTATTAACAGAATCTGTATTATTAACAGAATCTGTATTATTAACAGAGTTTGTATTAATACCAAAGTCAGACATTACTTTTTGAGTCATTGTTATAAATCCAGAACTAGTTTTAGTTCCTTCCAAATAGATATTAAATACTTTTCCTAAATTAAATACTTTTAAAAAACTAAATCCAAGCATCAATCCAGTAATAAATTGTGATGACATAGTTCCATCAATAGTAATATTATTTATATCTTCTATAACTAAATTTCCAGGTTTAATTGTTAGAGGTAAACAAATATTATCTTCTGTTTGATTATATTCAATATTGCAACCATACTTGTTTAAACTTTTAACAAGTGGCCCAATAGGTCTTTTCCTCATATCTTCATTACCATCAAGTGTAATTTCTTCTTTTGTTAGTAATGCCAGTATTGGTAATAGAAATCTAACAGATGTACCAGAATTTCCTAGGTAATAATGACCTTGAGGATATAAAATACCTGGTACAATAGTTACTTTATTATCCTCTTCAACTAAATTAATACCAGATTGTTTTAAGGCCGAAATCATTAATTCTGTATCTTCTGATTTTAAAATATCATTAATAACCATATTATTATCTTGAAACATACTCGCAAGTACTCCACAAATTAGAGCTCTATTAGTAATACTTTTAGATGAAGGTACATTAATAGTTTTTGATACTGTTTTATTAAATATATTATTTTCTAATTTAAAATAGTTTGAAGTTATAAATTTCCAATTATCTAAAGTCCATTTAATAATTCGAGGTTTGCCAATACATTCCAATGTTACTAACCTATCTGATTTTTTATCTTTGGTTAAATAAAAATATAATAATTTATATCCATGATTACTGGTATAAGTTAAATTCTTATCTTCCATTATCAGTTTCCATTTTTTTAGTAATTTAAGAACTTGTTGCATGGTAGATAAGGTTGGATATCCATAATAATAATTAGAATACTTCATTTCCTCTATTATTCCATCTGCTACTGCAAATCCATGTAATATTTCTTGTGACAATTCTAATGCATGACCCCATGTATGTCCTAAATTTAATAATTCTCTTTCTCCGTTAGTATCCTGTAAATCATCTTTAATAATTGCTAATTTATAGTTTGCTGATAATTCTATAATTTCTTTTAAATGTTGCCAATTATCAGGGTCGGAAGTATTAACTAGTTGATATAATTTCCCTCCTTTCAACAAGGCCATTTTAATAACCTCTGCCATGCCATTAATTTTATGTTTTTCAGGTAAACTTTCCAACCATCTAATATCAATAATTATATCTTTAGCTTGATATATAGAACCAATCATGTTTTTACCATAAATATTATTAACTCCTGTTTTTCCTCCAATACTAGAGTCAACCATAGATAACATTGTAGTAGGAACATGTACTACCTTAATACCTCTCATGTACGTGGAAGCCACAAATGCAGTCATGTCACCTATAATACCACCACCTATTCCAAAAATAGTATAACTTCTATCAATATTATTCTCAAATAGAAAGTTAACAATATTTTCGTAAGAATCCATAGTTTTATTTTTCTCAATTGATTCTAAAATAAAATATTTATCAGAACCAATGAAAGAATTAATTCTATTTTTCCAGATATCAAATAGATTTTTATCAATTACCCATACCCTTTTATCATTATCGGTTAAATAGGATTCTATTTCTTGGTAAATTATCATTATAACTTATGTTAAATTATCTTTAACCAAATTTGATTAATATATCATCATTATGTTACTTTGCAGATAAATCGATTTCATACAATAATGACAATCAAATAAAAATTGATAATATTAATAATAAATATTAATATTATAGTTCTTAATGTTAGAAGCTATCGAAACTAACGAAAATAAATCTAGTACTCTAGTACCAACAGTAAATAATAATACAGAAAAACCTAATAAAATATGCGAATGGTGTATGATTATTATATCAGTGATTATTTGCTTGGGGATAATAGGTGCTGCATTTGCATATATTATATTAGCGATCATATATCTTGTTCAAGATTATGATATTGCAAATGAATGTAAAGGTTCATCACTATGGGCGTATGTTCTAACTGCTGTTATTCTTGGATTCTTCCGCAGTAATGCAAAACCTAAAGAGAAAGATAATAATACATGTGTATTAATATTTTTGGGTCTCATTGAATGCGGATTAGCTATTTGGGGCGGTATAGAGCTTTGGGAAAAATCATGCAGTGATCTAAGTGATACTAACTTATGGGAAATAGGGTTAGTTACATTTGTTCTTCAAGTAATTTGTGCAACAGTATTCTTAGTCATTATCCCTATTATAATGTGTTGTATTGCTATTAAAGATTCAAAACAATATAATACACCGACTCATCTGCTTGATATAGTCTAAATTATTTTATTATATAAATTGTACAATTTGTAATTCAAAAAAATTTCAAATAAATTATAACAAGATTAGATGAATAACTATGCGACTCATTGATAAAATATATATCATATTATACAGAAAAAATTCTAGAAGATATCTGACGTTATTTAAAAAACAATTTGGATAATTTTTTTAGCAACGGGAATCATATATTCTATCAAACTAAATCCTGCATCTATAGTATCCAAATAAAACTGATATAATAAAAGACAAATTAAAAACATTTATATTTGAAGATTAAAATTTGATTAAAGACTTGATTAATTTAGTTTTAATGTACAATATTTCAAAAAGAATAGGTGGAAATATCCTTAATAAATCGTTAATTAAAACGGATCCTTTAATTTATAATTTAATTCATGAAGAGAAAATTAGACAAAAATATAGTTTAGAATTAATTGCTTCAGAAAACTTTACTTCAACTGCAGTACTGGAATGCTTAGGGTCCGTTTTAACTAATAAATATTCAGAAGGATTACCTGGAAAGAGATATTATGGTGGAAATAAATATATTGATAAAATCGAAAATTTATGTATTAACCGAGCTTTAGAAACATATAGATTAGATAAAAATAATTGGGGTGTTAATGTGCAACCTTATTCTGGTAGTGGAGCTAATATGGCAGTTTATAATGGGTTGTTGAATCCTCATGATAGAATTATGGGATTAGATTTACCATCTGGTGGTCATTTAACTCATGGGTTTTATACTAGTAAAAGAAAAATATCAGCTACATCAAAATTCTTTGAATCAATGCCATATCAAGTTAAAGAAGATGGATATATTGATTATGATGAATTGGAAAAACAAGCTCGAATATTTAAACCTAAATTAATAATTTGTGGATACAGTGCTTATCCAAGAGATTTAGATTATGAAAGATTTAGAAAAATTGCTGATATTAATAAATCTTACTTACATTGTGATATGGCACATTTTAGTGGATTAGTTGCTACACAGGAAATATCAAATCCATTTGAATATTGTGATATTATTACTACAACAACCCATAAAACTCTAGCTGGTCCTAGAGCCGGAATGATATTCTTTAAGAAAGAGTTTGAGACGTTAATTAATGATTCTGTATTTCCTGGATTACAAGGAGGGCCTCATCAGAATGTTATAGCTGCAATCGCTACTCAGTTAAATGCGGTGCAGAAACCAGAATTTAAAATATATATTCGACAAGTTAAAAAAAATATTAAAGTTTTTGGAGAAGAACTAAAAACTTATGGATATAAATTACAAACAGATGGTACTGATAATCATCTCTTATTAGTAGACTTGAGACCTAATAATATTTCAGGTAGTAAAGTAGAGAGAGTAGCCGAATTAGTAGATATATCTATTAATAAAAATTCTGTACCAGGTGATAAATCAGCACTGAGTCCAGGAGGTATAAGAGTAGGTTCATCTTCTTTAACATCTAGAGGATTTAAGGAAGATGATTTTAAAAGTGTAGCAGGATTATTACACGAGGTAATAGAACTTGCTTTAAAAATTCAAAATAAAAGTGGAAAAAATATGGTTGAATTTGAAAAATATTGCATAGATGATACATTTTCTGATGAAATTTTTAGATTAAAAAATTCCATTAATTTTTTTGCATCTAGTTTTGAATTATATGATTAATTTTTCAAAATAAAAATTGATATATATATTATTTTCATCAGTTGATATTTTATGATAATGTCATTATATAATTATATTAATATTATCCTTATATTATTACTACTAGTTAATTCATCTATACAACTTGAATATACAATTACTTTGCCAGTTAGTCATATTGAACCGAATATATCTGTTATCTTATCAGATATAGATACGGTCAAGAGCGGGACCCAATTATTAATGTGGTTTCACTTTATGTAGAAAAAGTATTCAAGTTCTTGGTATCAAGTTCTTGAATATTAGCTATCTTTTTATTATCTCTTTCGATAATTGCTTTTAGACTTTTAATTTGTTTTTTAAGATCTTGATTTTCTAACCGTAATAATTTATTCTGATTATTAATTTCAGAATCTTTTTTTCCACGAGATAGTATATTTCCCATAGAATTTCTTATTATACTATATATTTTATTTTTAATCTATAATTTTGGATTTTATTTAATAGTTTTCCATACTTGGCTTACATTTGTTTAGGTTATATACATTGTTATTAAATAAGGATGACATATAACTTAAAAAAATATCTATTAACACTTTACTTTGTTTATGGGAACTATTATTTATTAAAATATCCTGTATCTAAAGGTGAAACTATTACAGTATATTTTAAAGATGTTTAATTAATAAAAGGTTAATAAATTATTATCTTTTTATTTCTTATTTTTTATTGTACATTTAGAATCAATAGTTAAACTTTTCTTTTTACTAGATTTAGGTACTATATTTAGAACACATTTTGATTTGACACCATATAATGGTGTAGTACATCCTTTTTCAATTTTAGTATCTTTTTTGGGTTCATCATTTAAACATCTAGAACGAAAATGTTCATATCTATCTCTAACTTGACAATAAGTTAGTCCAGAGTCTTTTCCTAGATTTTTATTTACCATTTCATGTAACTTGTAAACAAATCTTGATAAAGTATCTCTATCTTTAAAAATGTTCTTCCCAAATTTTAATACTTTTAGATTATCTTTATAATTATCTCTACAATATTTACACGGTAATACGTTTTCTAAACTCTTAAAGTATTGGTAATAGTCTTCTTTTTGTTCTTTATTAGGTTTAATTGAATAATTAAAACTGATAGTATGCAAGGTATGCCACATTGGTGGACCCCATATTGCAGTCATCATTCCATCACCTGAATTATAATGTTCTTTATTAAAAGTACTCATTAATATTATCAAGATTTTATATTTTAATGAGTAAAAAATCTAAAGTATATTAATCGATATGGATAGAAGCAATGTATCTCATAATTATAATAGATGTTATATTAACTTTTTTGTATTGCTATTGTATGGTCATCGCCACATACAATAAATTGAATGTTATCTAATTTTATATCACTAGGAACATTTAATTGATTTTTTTCTTTACCACCCCAAATTATAACACTACCATCATTCCTCAAGGCAACACTGTGATTTTCTCCACAATTAATAGATTTAATATTTTCTAATTTTTGATTATATGTAATATCTTGTTCAAAACTCTTATTACCCCAGATAACACATGTACCATCTTTTTTTAATGCAACATTATGAAATCGCCCACATGCTACATCAATCACATTTTTTAATTCACCATAAATAGGCAAGTCGCATTGGTCAAACTCATTTGAACCCCATGCTATTACTGTATCATCCTCTTTTATTGCTACATTATGAAATCCACCGCAAAAAATCTTTTTAATATTCTCTAATTTTACATCTTCCATAAATACTTGTTGGCCGTTATCATTATTACCCCATGAAACTATAGTACCGTCATGTTTTAAACCAATGGTGTGATTAAAACCACAAGCAATACTTTTAATGTTAACAAGCTTTGTATCACTTGGTATATTTCGTTGACCATATTCATTATTTCCCCAAGTAATTACAGTACCATCGTCTTTTAAAGCAACACTATGTCCTTGTCCACATTTAATATCAATAATATCTACTAAATCTACATCCTCAAATGTTTCATATTGATCATAAATATTACTTCCCCAAGTAAAGGCTCTCCCATCCATTTTTAAAGCAACACTATGGCTAGATCCACAAGTAATAGCAGTAATATTATCAAATACCAAATTCTCGCTTAACCATGCAGTATTTACTCCTTTTGGTATATTTATTGGTACAGTTGATTTAAATGTTTTTCTATTTACAATCAAAGGTGTATCTTTGGATAAATCAAGTTGTACTCCTCCGTGTTTATTAATATTATTTAATATATATTTAGTATTTAACGAAAGTGTATTATTATTTTGGTAAACAGAACTATCAGAAGAGCTACTTTCTGATGAACTTTCTGAAGAATCAGGTGATTGGTCAACTGAATTATTATTATCTTTTTCTGTATTCTTATCTATATTTTTATCTTTTTCTGTATTCTTATTTATATTTTTATCTTTTTCTGTTGTTTTTTCTATAACAGCTTTATTATTAATCAATTCTAATTCTATTAATTCTTCATATTTATCTGTAAATCTTATTTGAAAGTTTTTATTAATATGAGTAGTAGTAATCATTTGTATAGTAATAGGAAATATAGGTTTAATATTGTCACTATTTAATTTTTTATCTTTTATATCAGAAATTACAATTGGTTCAATATTAACGAGAGTATTATCATTTGGAATAATATTGTCATTCGGAATGGTATTATCATTTGGAATAATATTGTCATTCTCTGAACTAACTATAGGTTTATCAGTTTCAAAAACTATCCATTTAGGAGTTTCAAAAATCCCATTTTTATTTCGATAGATATTACCAATTTTTATATCAGGATTAGAATATAAAATAACTTCTTCATTATTTCTAATTGGTCGTGTTAATTTCTTATCAAGTGCAATTTGAAAATTATCCCAACTAGAAAGGTCTTCTGTTGTAAAATTATTCTGATTGGAAATGTCTTTGACTGTAGAACCATATAATGTTTCGAAAATATATTTAGAAGGTAAATCAATAGTAAATGATAATTTATCATCACTTATTTTAAAATTGGATTTTTTTAAATCATGAATTTTTTCTACTTTCAAGTATTTTGGTAAATTATATTGACCTAATCTATTATTACCCCATGTAATAACAGTGTTGTCATTTTTTAATCCAACATTATGATAACTACCACAACTAACATATTTTATATTTGATAATTCAGTTTCAGGAAATTTCTTATGCTGTTCTTTATCTTGATCACCCCACATTATGATGTTATTTTGATTAGTTACATCATCAAGTGTAGGTAATTGTTTATCAATATCTATTAGGGAACCACCTATTAAATTCAAATATTTTTTTTTATATTTTAAATATTTTTTATGATATAGAGATTTATTATTCATATATTAAAAATTAGATTTTATATAAAAAGTATTACGTCTGATTATCACAAGAAATATTGAAAAAAAATTATTATATACTAAATTACATTTATTAATGAATCATATGTTGAATTTGGCTAGTAAATATGCGGAATCTCGTTGTACTTGCAAGAATGACCATAATGGTCATTCTAATATTGGCTGTATTATATACAATAAGTATTCTATTTTACGCGTATGGGATAAATAGATATAATATAGACTATAAATTTACTTCTATACATGCAGAAATGGATGCTGTTTCAAAATTGAAATCATCTGAAAAGTGCAAGAAGGTAAATGTTGTAGTCTTTCGTGTTAATAATAGCGGTACTAAACTATGTATGGCTAAACCATGTTGTAACTGTGCGAAAGGAATTAAAGATGCATTCGAACACAAAAATTATAAATTGAAAGCTAACAAGTGTTGGTATACTAATGAAGTAGGTGAATTAGAATATATTAAAATTTAATTTATTATTTTTTTTAAATATAAATCGTATTAACATATAATATTTTTTATACCAATAAAATTTTTAATATAGTTAAGTATAAGTTAAAGTATGAGTTGTAATACTTCAGAAATAGGATATAAAAAGAAGGATTATACAGAAAGAAACATATATAAATTGATAAGACCTACATCAACTGGTTTATTTTTAACAGATACTAGAGTTGGAGGTTATCTAATATCAAAACATGGAATAGAATTATGTGGTAATGATAATTATAAAAGTATAGATAATGTAAACATTGGGTTAAAAAAACCAGGACTTGCTAAATTTAATAACATTTCGTTAGATAATATCCAAGTTAATGGAACATTAAGTGTAGAAAAAATAAATGGTGCTTTTATTGGTTCCGATATTTCTGGATATGCAAATTTTCTTGATGTTTCTTGTAGCAGTCTAACAATTGGTAATATGAAATATCCAAACACCGATGGTTCTAATGGACAAATTTTAAAAACAGATGGTTCTGGTAATATTACATGGGAGTCTTCGATTTTTAATCTATCTTCTCTTAATGAATTATCTGATGTGTTAATTGAAAATAGTTCCATGTATCTAGGACATGATCCTGTTGCTACTACATCCGATGCTATCAATAATATAGCAGTAGGTATGACATCGTTAGATTCTATAACAACTGGTGATAATAATACAGCTGTTGGTTATAATGCATTAACCAATTTACAATCTGGTGGAGGGAATGTTGCAATTGGTTCAAAAGCAGCATATAATTTAACAACCGGTGGCGAGAGTGTTTTTATTGGTTATAATGCAAGACCTTATTCTAGTACTTCGAGTAATGAAATTGTTATGGGGTGTGGTACAGTAGGATGTGGTAATAATTATGCCATAATAGGTAATTCAAATATTACACGTCTTTATGCTGCGAATGATGGAGAAGCTCAAGTATATGCTTCTGGTTTAACCATTTCATCGGATAGAAGATTAAAGAAAGATATTGTAAAGACTAGACTTGGATTAGATTTTATTAATAGTTTAAATCCAGTATCTTATAAATTTATTGAAGATAGACAAGGTGGTCAAACTCATCAAGGTTTAATAGCTCAAGAGGTAGAAGAAACAATGAATTCTTTTGATATGTTGGAAGAAGATAATTTTTTAGTAAATTATGATAAAAACGAGGATAAATATAGAATGAATTATAATGAATTGATTTCACCTTTAATAAAATCAATTCAAGAATTAGATACAAAAAATGAAGACTATAAAAGTTATAATGATAAAATGTTAATATCATTAATAAAAGATAATAAGAACAAGAGTGTCCATTATAATTTAAAATTTAGTAATCTCGAAAATAAATTGGACAGTATTAATTCAATAGATAAATTAGAAGATACGAGTAAAACTGAGATAGATGTATTAAAATGCAATATCAAAGAATTATTTAATAAAACTAAGAATCAAGAAATAAAATTCAATAATATTGAAAATTTAAATAAATTAAAAAATGATAAATTAATATTATTAGAGAATGAAAATAATAATTTAAAAAATCAACTTCAAGATTTACATGAAAAAGTTGATTTAATATTAGGAAGAATGAATAAATATCAAATCTTTTCTGGAACAAAAAAAATAGATAGATTAACCTAGTTGTTTGGCGACACCATATTTATTGATTAGATTATTTACAAGTGTAATATATTCTACTTCAGAATCATATGTATCTTTTCCTTTATTTTTTAACCAAGCTGCATGTTTTGATTTTCCTTTAAAATCTAAAAATCCTGGTTCTGGTTGATTATTATTCCCAATAGTAGCCTGTTTATAAAGTCCATACAATTCTAATAAATCATTATCGGATGGTGTCGTTTTTAACTCTTTGACAATTTGTGCAGCTAATAAAAATTCCTTTGAATTTGTGCTCATTATTTAAAAAATAGTAACTATTTTTTAAATATATTTTTTAAATTTAATAATATTTTAATAATATTTTAATAATATTTTAATAATATTTTAATAATATTTTAATAATATTTTAATAATATTTTAATAATATTTATGCATTATTATTATTACCTCTTTGTTGTTGCATTGCTTGTAATTGTGCTTGAATACTTTCCATTTCCTCCTTAGATAAATCTTGTTCAGCAATTTCTTCTTCTTCTTCTTGTAATTGTTTATTATGTTTTAATTTAGGAACTCTTTGTTGGGATTGCATTTCCATTTGGTCGGGTGTTTCCATTTCTTGTTGGCGTTGGTCCTGTATTTCTATTTGTTGTTGAGTTTGTAAATCTATTGGCTGATTATAATTTTGAGGCATCTGTTGATATTGATTTCCTTGTTGTAATCCTTCTAACATTTCTACAGGAACTGTAACATATCCTGGAGGAGGTTGAGGAATATTTTCTTCTAAATTTTGAGTGTCTATGTTATTAATATTTTTATTATTTTTACCAAATGTTGTATAATAATAGATTACACCTACTAATACAATAGCACCAATTAAGTATAATCCTTTTTTTGTTGAAATAAATGAGGTTATTTTGGAAATTATCCCTATTTGATCTACAATAGTTTCTTCAACTTTAGATGACATATATATTAAAAGTTAATATTATTTATTTTGGTTCTAGACGTTCGTTTATATAATTGTATTAAAATTTTTGTTACGCTAAAAAATATTGAATTAAAGTCTTATTATTTTTAAAAGATAACCCATAATGTCAAAAGTTAATAATATTACAAAATGTATTATTCCATGCTTAAATAATATTTTCAATGAAAAATTAAAACATGTTAGTAATTCGTGGTATTTAGATAATAATAGAAATTTGTATAAAATTATGTTATATGAAGATGGATATTTAATATCTAGTGATTCAGAATACCCAGAGGAGATTGCTAAATTACCAAATGACAATATTTTTAAAAGTATTAAAATTTATCTTGATAAAGTAAATAGATGTGACTACGTATCAAATAGAGAATCGATATTTAAATTTAGTTTTACTTTGAAGAATACTGTATATCATTACGTGTTTAATAATATATTAAAAGAAGAGTCCGTTTTTAATAAAATACAAATAGATAGTAGAAAACGAAAAAGAAGTTATTCTCAAGAAATAGTTACTACTGATAAAAAAAGTAAGAAAATAGATTGGTCAAAAATGGTTTCTGCATCTAGAGTACGAAACTATTTGTTAAATGATACCTTAGTAGATTGGTTAAATGAATACAATGTAAATAGTATAGATTCGGATATTTCAAAAGTAAAACCAAATTCTCGTAGTAGTGTTATCAGTTATCGCGAAGATTATAATGTTGATGAATTTACTAGACATATCATGGAACAAGGAAACATATTTGAAAAGGAAGTTATCAAAATTCTTGGTGGAAAGGTTAAAATAGTACAAGCATCAGAATCATTTCAAGCAAGAGAAGTTAGAAATTTTAATTATACTAAGAAATTAATGAAAGAAGGAATTCCAGTTATTTTTCAGGCTGTTTTACACGATTATGAAAATTCAACTTATGGATGTCCTGATTTATTAGTTAGGTCAGATTATTTAAATAAAATTTTCAATCAAGAATTGCTAACAGCAGATGAATTAAAACATAAAAGTATTAAATTAGGCAAAGACTATTATTACGTAGTTGTTGATATTAAACACTCTACCTTGCATTTTAATGTTGACTTTACAACTTTAAGAAATAGTGATAGTGTACCCGCTTATAAAGGTCAATTATATATTTATAATGAAGCTCTCGCAAAGGTTCAAGGTCATAATCCAATGAAAGCTTTCATATTGGGAAAGACTTGGAATTGGAAACAACAAACTGGGACAAATTTTATGGAAAAATTAGGTACTATTGATTATGATGGATTTGATTCAAATTACGTACAACAAACACATGATGCAATTAATTGGGTTTTACGTGTTAGAAATGAAGGCAATCAATGGAAACTGACACCTTTACCATCTATTCCTGAATTATATCCAAATATGAATAATGAACGAGATGGTGATTGGAAACAGTTAAAAAGTGAATTATCCAAGTCGATAAATGAGATAACTGCATTATGGATGTGTGGAGTTAAAAATCGTAATACAGCACATAGTAATAATATCTTTAGTTATAAAGATAAGGAATGTTGTTCAAATCTATTGGGATTTAAACCTGGTAATGTTTCTGATACATTAGATAAAATTATAGAGATTAATCGAGTCGATATAACACACGTTATTCCAGAAAAAGTATCTATTAGCGAGATTGGGGATATGAATTGGAGAAACATTCATGAGACAAGTTTAGAATTTTATCTAGATTATGAAACAATGAATTCAAATATGGGGCAAATTTTAGTAGAGAATGATAACATTGGTTATCAAAATAATCAATTTGTTTTTCAAATAGGTGTAGGTTACAGTAAAAATAATAAATGGGTATATAAATCATTTGTTGCTCCTACAAATGATTTAATTGGTGAAATAAAGATGATAAATTCATTTTGGGAATATATTGAATATGCAAAAAAATCAGAGAAAAAGAATGATTGTCATTTTGTTCATTGGTATAATGCAGAACCAATTAGTTACAAAAAACTTCAAAAAAGAGTAAGTTCTGTAGGTTCAAAGGTACCAGATAAGAGATTTCTAGATTTATATTCTCTTTTTAGAAAAGAGCCTATTACCGTGAATGGTTCATTAAATTTTTCATTAAAATCTATTGCCAAAGCAATGAATAAGCACAAGTTAATTCGGACTAATTGGAATAGTAGAAATCCATGTAGTAATGGATTAAATGCCATGTTATTAGCTCATAAAGCATATCGAGATTCAAAAGGAAGTTTAGATGACAGTAATGTAATTATGAATGATATAATTCATTACAATCAAGTTGACTGTAAAGTTTTATGGGAAATAATAAGTTATTTGAGACAATATCATTGATAATAATAACATTAATAACATTGATTATAATAATATTGATAACATTAACATTGATTATAATAATATTGATAATAATAATTATTTCTATTTTCTTTTACTAAACCAAACGTAGTAATTGCATTTTTGATAAGAATATCTGTAATATCATCTGAATCAATAATTTGATTTAGTATATTTGTAAATTCTATTTCTTCTTCCGAGTCTATTTTTAAAAATAATGATGCTATTTTATGTGCGATAATAAAATTAATAAATAATTCCTTTTCGTTATTTGGTAAAATTTCGTCTTGATAGCATTGAAAAAATATACCATGAGAAAGTGTAAATGTTTCAATATATTTCATAATCCAGTCTAATAAATTAGATTTATCAAGAGTAAACTTTTCGTGGTGTTGTGAAATTACAGCTATGAGATTAGAGTCATCTATTATTTCATTTTTATTTTTTCTAAAGCTATTAAGAATTATTCTAAAATTATATTTATTAGAAATTTCTGAAATATCTTGTTTTTTTTCTCTTGATATAATATTTATGGTTGGATTAGTAAAATCATTTGTATTAATCGAGTTATTTAAACTAATTGATAATATATCATTCCAATTTTCATCTATTTTATCTGTTAAATTAATAATATCTATAATTTTATCATTTTTAAAATAATCCGATATTATATCAGTTATTTTATTAATTGGATATCTATGATAACATATTTTTAATACTAATCCATTCTTTGATTTTATTTTGATTTTTTTTATATCTGATGAAACTACATTAACATCGTAGTCTCCTTTTGAATAAATAAGAATACTGTTTTCGTTTGTATTGATTAGACATTTATTATTCGTTTTTCCTATTCCAAGAAATGTATATTCTCCAGGTGTATAAAATCCTATAATACCACTACTATCAGATGTTTTAAATTCAGTGAATGAGGTTATATTAATAGTAGTTTTTGGATATACTTCTTCACCTGTAGATATATTAACTAGATGTTGCGATGCAATTTTTGATATTCGCTGTTTTTGATATAAATAATTTGCAATACCATACGTAGCAATTGTTGTTCTATTCATTAAATTACATTATATTAGATTTATTTTAAATATAATTAAAAGTATAAAACGAATTATATAAAATTACAATTTAATATCTTAATTGTATTTATTATATATTATACTGTAATTTTATTTTTATTTAAAAGATTATGGTTAATATAGAATAAATGGGCTTTGACGGATTGATTTCATTTCTAATTAGAAATTTACCCAATGATACATTTGATGAGGTAAACCTTGTTAAAAACTATAACAGAGTTGTATCTAAATACATTCTAATCGATATATCTTTTATATTATATAATTGCTATATTGAAGTTGAGAATGATATTAATTTAATATTAAAATATATTTATGCGCTGTCTTGTACTGATTATAATGAAATAATTAAAAAATTAGAAAAAGAACTAGAAAAGGATCACTGGAAAAATATTAAAGTTCCACTTGATGGAGAAACACAAGATGAAATAAGTGATAACTTTATAAAATTTTTAACAGATAATGATAACAAATATTTTTTTGATTTGTTATCTAATTATACTTGCAATAAACTTCAAGATATTTTAGAAAATTTATTTGAATTAAAATTCACTACGGATGTTATATTATTCTTCGACAGTATTCCATCATATTCAAAAATTTTAGAACAGAGAAAAAGAAGGATAAAGAATTATTTAGAATCACAAAATAGGAAAGAATACTATGTAAAATATTTTACTGATTTAGAGAATGATAATGTACAAGAGAATGATATTGAGTATGATTATTTTAATTGGATGAAGAAGAAATTCAATTGTAATAAGATAATAGATTCTAATTCAGTATTTGTTAAACATTTAAAAGAGTATATCATTGATAATGTTAAAATAAGTAATAATGTTAAAATTGATGTTGATAAAGAAGATTTTGGAGAAGCAGATTATAAAATTTTTAAATATATATCATCTAATAAATTAGATGATAATATTACGATATTAAGTTGTGATTCAGATTTAGTCTATCAATTAATGTTACAACAATATAATTATAATTACTTGAATAGAAATATCAATTTAGGTTTATTCAAGTTTTATGTTAATTCTTTTGAATATTGTCAATATTTTAATGCGAATAAGATATTAGATTATATATCTACTAATTATGTTGAAACTAATTTGATAAAAGAGAAAAAGAATAATGATTTTACTCTAGACTTTTTATTTATACTTAATTTTTTTGGGAATGATTTTCTTCCGAGTAGTTTAGAGTTAGGTCCCGAAATTAGTTTCAATTATTTAATTAAAACATATTATCAAGTATTTGGAAAGAGTGGTAATTCAATAGTAATTCCAGAATATAGTAATGATAAATTGTTATATAATTTAGACTTTAATAATTTAAAATTATGGTTAGTAGAAATATCTAAAGTAAGCTCTTATACAAAAATAGTATTACTAAGATACTTCAAGGTTCCTTATAATATTACATTTATAATAACAGAAAAATTAGGATTAAATTTAGAAGAAGTAAGAGATAAACTACTAAAACCTTATTTAATATATAATGGAATGATATTAAAAGATTCACTTGACGATAATGATATTAGACTTTTATTATATAATGATTATATTAAAGAATCATCTGATACTTTAGATGAAGCTATTAAGAATATAAAGAATCCATTAGATTGCAACAATTATCCAAATTCATTAGGAATATATTTAGAACAATTAGATAGTTTATTAGCAGAATACTTAGATTTTAATGATTTGGCAAATTTTGGATTAAAAAACAGACTGTACACATTAGAAATTGAAGATAATATGTATCAAAATTTATATAATTATATTTCTAGAGAATCAAATATTAGTACTATTGATTTATCTTTTGATATGAAAATAGATGAATGTGATAATAATAAAACTGAAGAATTTCTATTAATGTTATATTTTATTGTAACAAATTTTTTCAATGATATGGAATTTTATAAATCTACTAATTTGACTAGATACTCATATTCGACAATACCTTCTTTGGCCAATATTATTAGTTTTATAAGTACGAATGATATGAAAAAAATTAAAATCAAATTTGATAGTTTAATTAAATATAATATATTAGAAAAGAGTAAATATATTGATTCAACATTACATCATTTGATTATAACACCATATTTGATGGATTCTAATTATCTGGAATTACTAGATAATAAAGATTTATTAAAAAAGATAATAGCAAATTTTGATGATACTTTAAAAGAAATTTGGTGTAATAACGAAACTGATTCGTTCTTGAAACAAGACCCAAAAATATTGTTAAGATCGTGGATTGATTTATTATATAAAATTAATTGTCAAAATACAATTGAGGTTAATAGTAATTTACTAATAGAAGTTTAGCTCAAATTTTATTATAAATTTAAAATATATATTATAAACACAAGTGCGATTTATGATACTAAAACTTTTAAATTAATAATAATTAATATATGATTTAAATAAAGAATCAAGTATTAGTATATATGGAAATAAGAAAACCTATTAATGAATCAAGAACATTAAAAGGCAGTACTCTTGAAAGTGGAATTAAATGTATTAATGTTCAAGATGATAATCTAGATAGAAGTCATGTTATGGTTTCTGTCAATATTGGTTCAATTTCTAATCCTTTTGAATATCAAGGGTTAGCTCATTTTTTAGAACATATGTTATTTCTAGGAAGTACAAAATATCCTGGAGAAAATGATTTCGCAAATTTTTTAAATGAAAATGGAGGCGACTCCAATGCTTATACTGACACATTTGAAACAGTTTATTATTTTTCTGTATTTAACGACAAATTAGATAAGGCTATAGACATGTTTTCAAGATTCTTTATTGATCCGTTATTTGATAAAGATTCTGTGAATAGAGAAATTAATGCAATACAATCAGAACATAATAAAAATGTCCAACAAGATAATTGGAGGTTACATCATTTATTTGGTTTAATTTCCAAGGAAGGTAGTATGATAAATAAGTTTGGAACAGGTAATTTGGAAAGTTTACAAAAAGATGGTGTTAGAGATGCGATGATTTCATTTTATAATAAATACTATGTATCTTCGAACATTAATATAGTAACTGTATCTTCATTAGATAATAATGTTGTTAATAAATATGTTAAAAAGTCATTTTCTAATATTCCTAAAAAAATAGTTCCAAAGATAACCTTAGAAAAACCATTTTTTGAAAATAAAGGAAAAAATTATTTTTTAAAGAGTGTATCTAAAGAACATAGATTGGTATATCTTTGGGAAGTTCCAGATAATGTTAAAAATTATTTAACAAGTCACTCTCCGCATATTATTTCACATGTTATTTCCAGTGATAATAATGATTCATTAAAACAAGTATTAATAAAAAAAGGTTTAATTTCTACTTTATATTCATATGTTCCCAAAGAGGGTATGTTTGTTATTAATGTTAAATTATCAAAAGTTAGTAATTGGAAAAAGGTAGATTCTTATGTTAGATATTATGTAACTGATTTAATTAACAATGATTGGAAAAAAATTGCGGAATATTATCAGAAAAAAGATAAAATTATTTTTAATTTTTCATCAAAGCAAAGCTCTAATAGTTTGGGTTTAAAATTAGTTACTGATCTTAATTATTATCCAATTGAAGATTGTTATATTGGTCCTGATGTAATAGAAAATGTTAGCGAAAGTGAAATTCAGTCGTTGTTAAAAGATTATTTAACTTTTGATAAAGTTAATATTATACTTAGTTCCGATATAGACCATACTTCACTTGATTCGAATGTTATAGGTGGTAAAGTAGAAAGAGAACCATATTATGAACTAAGTTATGTTCCAGTTAAATTAAATGCAAGTATTGCTCAACCATTTAAATATGAAATAATTTCAGAAAATCCATTTCTTGATGTAAGTCCAAAATGGATTGATGGATTAGATGAAACATTAGTACCAATACAGGTTGGCGGTTATCCTTTTAAATGCTGGTTTGGAAATGTTTCAATGTTCAAAGAAACAATAATTTATTCAGAATTAATATTTACTAATTCTGAAATTACATTTGGAATAGGCAATTGTTTAAATACAATAATTCTTCTGAAATATATTAATAGAAAATTAGAAAAGAATTTTAATTTAGCTTCTGAAATTGGGTTTTCAGCGAATTTGAATTTAAGTATTATGGATTCTATTGTAACTATTACAATTGCTGGTCATAATGATAAATTCCAAGAGTATTTCAATATGGTAATATTATATCTTAAAGAATTTAAATTTGATGAAGAGGATAGTACAATGATTGAAATGATTATTGAATCTACAAAAGATAGTTTTAATAATATTAATAAAACTAACCCATGGGGCTATAGTAATTACCTAGAACAATTAAGTATGATTAAAAATTTATTTACGATTGAAGATGCATTAGGATATTTAAATTCATTAGATGCAAAGAGTTTCTTTAAAAAGATAAATGAGACGTTAAATAGAGTTTTGTTCGAATCTAAATTTACAATCTTAACTTATGGAAATGTAGAGTTTTCAGAATTATTTGAGAAAGGTAATAAATTAATAATTGATTTTCCCAGTTTTGAAAAACCAAGAAATGTTATCAATATGTTAAAAGATATTGATTCAATTCATCCAAACCCAGATGAGAAAGATAATTATGTTCAATTTAGTCACTATATTGGCACATTTCAACCAAAAAGTGCTTTATTATTATTAGTTTTAACTATATCTTTGAGTCAAAAATTCTATGATGAATTAAGAACCAAACAACAATTTGGTTATCTGGTTTCATCTCATAAAAATATGTATCAAAATGAATTTAATTATTTTAAACAACAGATTCAATCATCTAAAAGTATTGACGAAATTGAACAGGCCATACTTAAATTTAATAATGAATTTCTAAGTACAGTTACCGAAGAAGATTTTAAGAAATATGTAGAGTCAGCTAAAAATCTTCTAGAAGAAAGAGATAATAGTACCATAGAACTAGTTGGTAGGTATTTAGACGAAATTTATTATAATAAATTTACATTTGAAAGAAGAATATTATTATTACAGCATATAAATAAAATAACCTTTGGAGATTATAAAAAGTTTTATACTGATAAAATCTTAAAAGGAGATACTAAAAAAATGTATATTAGAAGTCAAAATAATAAAGTATAGTAAACAACTATGTTATTAAATTAAATTATATTATTTAATTTACAAACATTTAAAAATTATAATTTTTTCCCCTATCTATCACCTGTAAAACTACATAATTAACTTTTTCAGATTATTATATTTTGACTTGTACTTGAGATATTTATTATAGTAAGGTAATCGAAGTGCTCCTTTCACCGATCGAAGTGTATTGTCTTGGACTTTAAAAATATTAGAAACATCATTTTTAGTAAATTCATTATAATTTTGAAAATACATTTCTGATCTGTCAACAATGGGTGGAAACCGAAATACTGAATTTATTTGAATTGTGTTTTCGAAATCGGTATTATTGATAGTAACATCAATTCCTTTTATTTTAATATTTGTACTTTCTATCAATGAATTATAACTGGTTAATATTCCGTTTTCATATAAATCTATGTAAAATAGCAAGTTTAAATTTGGTAAACTATTCGCAAAATTAACAAGATAATCTTTTGTTTGTTTTCCAAAATTATATTCGACTAAATCTAATTCGTTAAAATAAAATGGTAGTATATTGGATTCAAAATTTACGATTGGTATTATGCTCCTCTGATTCAATAATTCTGAAATACTTTCAAGTGTAACAAAGATTATTTTTGTTTGCCTAATTTTTTTAATAATATCTGCAGTTGGTTTGTAATAATAATCAATATTTTTTTTATTAACATGTATTATATTATCACTAATTATTTTTTTATATTCATCAACTAATTTGATTTTATCTTGCAAATTACAAATTATAAGTATATTAGTCTGATTCTCAGTTGATAGCTTTAATATGGTGTCCATATGAGAAACTAAATGTATCCACCTTTTATGAGAAGTATTATCCTTAAAATTGATAACCTTTTCAAAAGGTTGTTCTAATCTATCTTTAATTTTATTATAATTTAATACTAAACTGTTATCTTTTTTAAATCCCATTTCAGATAAAATAAATTCTTTATTACTATCAACTTTCTGTTTAATTAATGTATTATATTCATTAACATCCGGATTTTTAGTAACGCCATTAAAAATCTTTTTCATGTGTTTACTACTAAAATTTAGTTTTATATTTTCTGTTTCGATTTTTGGTCTATCAATATTTACATAAATATTATTATTTATTATTTTAGGTTCATTAAAGTAAGGTTTAAAACCTTTAGATAACTCAATTCTTATATTCTTATAATCTAATTTTGAATAAAAGTAAGTATCTTTTTCCATTTCAACTAAGATATCAAAAATATCAACCCTTTTTTTAATATTACCATTTAATGTGTTTTTTTCTATGACAATACTAAAATTCGCTATTTGTGATTTGTCTATCTTTAAAATTTCCAACAGGTCCTCTTTCATTTTTTTATCATAACTTAAAATTTTCGAATTACTATAGATATTAGTTAAATTTAATATAAATAAATCATCAAACCCATATAAATGTTTTTGAATGTTACTGTTGTCGGGTAAATCGGTAGCGTTATAAGATTTTATATAAGATTTTCCTATTCCTTTTATTGGAATTTTTCTATTTATATCATTACTATCTGGAGTATAAATTATATAATGTTCAATCTCTATTTTATTGTTCTTTATTTCATTTAGGATTTCACCCAAATTATTATTAATTTTTAAATATATAGTGTTTTGACCGGATTTATATTCAATATTATTATTATTTTCAACACAATCAATAAAATATCTAATTTGATCTAAAATATTATAATCATCGCCATTGTATTTAGAAACAAATATTATTCTATTAAATTCACTTGATTCTATTAATGCTAAAATATCAAGTACATAATTATCATGTGGTAATTTATCAGATGATGAGTTAAGTTTAAACCATACATTTGTCAAGTCAACAATCAATGTTAATTTATTATCTGAAGTAATTGTATTAAACAAAAATTTATCAAATTCAAGTGATTCCATATATTTATTATATAGATGATAATGTTTTTCACTGGTCCAAACTGGATATTTTTTTTCGTGTAAATAATCTGGATCAACACTATAATTAGAAAGTTGGGTTTCATAAAAATCGATTTTAGCTTTTATTTCGTCAGAAGTATCTGTATTCTGGTTAATTTTGATAGATGCATTCTTATTGTTTATTCGAGATTTATTTGTATTGTTGGAGATGACTATATCTTTATCTGTGCTATTGTGTTTTACTTTATCTTTAGGTTTTTTAATAGTTGAGTCTAACCTAAGATTATTAATTTTCGTAACATAACAAGATTTATTAGCTACATGGTCTTGAAATTTAAAATTATATTTGTCTTTTTTTTTAATAAATTGTATATTTATTATGGTTCCATTATCTTTTTTATAAAAATAAAATTGTTGTTGAATTAAGGCATCCTCTTCTATTTTTGGTAGCTTGTTATAATCATCAATAGAAATTATACTATCTCCAATAAAATTATTAATATTATTTATATTACAATCCATATATATTTTTAATATAGATAATAAATTATTTATTTAATATTTTTAGACAAGTGTTAAATTATATAGTTATTTAGTTATTTAACTTGTTACCCATACATAAATTTTTTAAGACAACTTTGTTAGTAATCTATAATAATCATATTAAGTCAATTAAAATATTATGGAATAAGATAACCATATAGATTTAACAAGTATATTATACATACTTATCAATAGACAAATTACTTGTGTTACACCGATCGACACTTAATTCATTATCTTTTATGAAGGCATCCTAACTTTTACAAATTCAGATATTACAATGTAATAAAATAACACAAGTATGTTTAAGCATTAAATTATTATATATATTAATTTAATGGATATAACACCTGAAATTTCAATTGCTATATGTCAATTTAGAGTTGGTACAAACAAAAATGAAAATTTGGATAAAGCAAAAAATTTTATAAATAATTCTGCAAAACAGGGTGCACAAATAATAGTATTGCCAGAATGTTTTATTGGTCCATATGATATCAATGAATTTTCAAATATAGCAGAGACAATTAATGATTCTAGTTCATATAATATGTTAAAAAAAGCAAGTGAAGATTATAAAGATATTTATATATTTGGTGGAACTATTATAGAAAAAGAAAATGATAAATTATATAATACTTGTTTTGTTTTCAAAAATGGTGAATTATTAGATTTCTATAGAAAATTAAATTTATATAAGATTGATATGGAAGAACATAGTTTCTCAGAAGGGGATGTATTAACATGTGGTGATAAACCAACTATAATTAAAACTGAATTTGGTAATATAGGAATAGGTATTTGTTACGATTTAAGATTTCCAGAATTAGCAAAATATTATCGAGATAATAATTGTATAATGATAATTTATCCTGGTTCTTTCAATCGGTATACCGGACCTAAACATTGGTTAGTATTACAACAAGCAAGATCATTAGATAATCAATTGTTTATTGTATCATGTTCAACCGCGTGTAGTTTTAATTCATCATTTGAATCATATGGAAAATCATATATAATATCACCATGGGGAGACGTTATATGCGAAACAGAAATTGATAAAGAAGAGATTAAAATCGAAAAAATTAATACCAATTATATAACAGATGTTAGAAAGAAACTTCCTATATTACTTGATAATCAGAAACTTGTTACATAAAACGTCATGTAGTATTGATTTATTCTACAATTAAACCAACCACAATATTATGTAACTTTGCATAATTTACAAGTTGTCAAGTATCCAATAATTTGCGGTTCATTTTTACATATAGAGTGTCCTAAATATAAACAGTTAGTACTACGAATTTAAAGTATTGTTCTATAGTATCCTACTTTTTACCGAAAGTAAATGTCAGTTGGTGTAATATATAGTCCAAATAATTTTAACAATCACCATCTATTCCCATTTTTACATTTAAATATGTGAGATGATCATTGATACTAGTACAATGTAACGGTGAACATGAATTGGAACATGTGTCATCTTCTTTAGAATTAATACTATTATCATCGCAATTAATAAATTTAGTATTATCTTCGTTATACCATATTTCTGAAGGTATATGTTGATATCCAAAACGTTCTTCTGGTACATGTGGTACCATATCATAGTAATGGGTAACACGTATTGAATTAATATCTAATTCTCTAAACATCTTGACAAATTCTGAGTTACCCATTCTTGGAGAGCCAAAAGTTACTAAACTAGTTAGTTGATAATCAGGATAATTATGTTTTAGATCTATAGCCAATAGAGTAGAAATTCCACCCAAGGAATGACCAGTTAACATTATTTGGTTGGTTTTATATTTATAAGTGGTATCTACTATTGCTTTAACAACCTCTTGATAAATAGCTTGATATGATTGATAAAATCCAGATTCTACACCTACATGTGGCAATAAAGGATATGGATAAGTAAATCTTACTTTAATATTATTTACCCAATTTTTAATATTTTCAGAACCACGGTATGAAACAAAAGTAGAGTTATATTCTTTATTATATCCTACTATTGCCCGCATGCTATGCTTATCAATATCATATTCTAAAATGTTAGCATTATTATTTTCTAACGGATTAGAACAATAAGCAGCTTGAGCCAAGTTAATAGAAGTGGAAACCAAATCTAATGAATACACCATAGTACTTAACAAAGATAGTACCATAAATTTAAACAGTTTATTAAACATTATTATATCTATAACGATTATTTTTAAATATAAAATAACAATTTTTTTATTTTATATTTAAATTTATTTTATATTTAAACATCACATTCTATTGGTTCTTCACCTGGATAATTATTTCCTTCATAAAATATGTTACAATCAATTGCCTTTTCTTTTAATGCATCTTCAAATTGTTTAATGAGACGATGTTTCTTTTTAGCTAGTTTCCAAATATATTCATCAATTGTTTGTTCTTTTGTATAAGTTGCTAAATATAAAAAGACATCAACTTCTCTTCTTCTCTTGGGTAAATCTTTATGAGAACAATATCTAATAGCTCTGCCAATAATTTGTTGTATTCTTGAAAAATTCCAATAAGGTTCTAAAATATGAACTTGATCCACTCTTAATAACGAAATACCTTCTTTAATAGACGGTGACCCCAACATGATTTTTAATCTAGAACCATCATGATTTTCTTTTTGATTAAAAATAAATTTTATTTCCTCTTTGACAATATGCGGTTCATCTCCTGACCACACAGCAAATCTTTTGTCACCTTCTCCGTGAACTTTGTAATTTTTATATCCATGCGCTTCTAAAAAGGTAACAAGTGATTTCAATCCACCTATTTCTTTAAAATTAGAATAAACAAATACAGGTCCTTCTGATTGACCTATTTTTTTGTATATTTTATAAAATTTAACTGAATATTCTCTAATATTTTGAATATATAATGCTTCATCTGAAAATGAACAAAATCCATTTAATCCAATACTTTTATTTGGAAAAGAAACATTAGACATTATTCTAGGACCAATGAAAAAATTATTCGGCATTTTTAAAATGTCAACATTTCTAAATGAACCTCTCAAAAAGTTATCCTGACTTGACATAGCTGTTAAGTAACTCTTATATTGAAATTCACTCATTTTACATTTAACTACTTTAAAATTTTGAACTGGAAACGTTTGTGGTGCAGCACCACGATAATATGAAACAAGACCATTTACCATTTTCCTAAAATTTTTTATATTTTTTGCTTTATAATATACACCTTCCTTATCTTTTTTAATAGCTAAATATTTTTTATTAAAATCAATACCTGTTAATAATTCATTTTTAGGTTTAAGTAGATTTAAAGTCATCGCGATTTCAACTGGTTTATCAAACATCGGTGTAGCTGATAATAAAATAATTCGAGTTTTATCATCTGAGTTATCAATAAGTTTTTTCAAGTTTCTATGAAATGAACCTGTTTCTGAAATCATATTTTGAACTTCGTCAATAATTAATAAAGTGTTTTTTAATTTTATTTTATTAGCTTTGGCTAAATCTACAAATTTATGGTAGGAGTAGATAGTATAAAATTTATCTATTTTTCTATTAGATTTATTAATTATACTTTGATATTGACAATCAGATGGTTTTAATTTAGATAATTTCTTTCTATCATTGGAAGAAATATATTCATCACCAGGACATTCTGATATTAATTCTCCTCTAAAATTTCCAATTAATGCAGCAGGAAGTATAATCATCACATTCAATGTGTGTTTTAATTTTTCGGCCATATTAACAGCAGTACATGTTTTACCAGCACCTATTTTATGATAAATTAATATACCTTTAGTTTTCGATTGTTTAAAGAAATCTCCCAAAAATTTTTGTGATATCTGCAATTTAAATTTGTTAGGAACACATAATTCCTTCATACTTTTATTATTTGCTTTAATTTTATATTTATTTTGGGATATAAATTCTTTGTCTTTTAAGTCCATTAGATTATATTAGATATTTTGTTTTCAATAATATAAATAAGATATTTTCCAAAAAAAATTGAATTAAAGAAACATAATATATATTATACAGTATCTTATGGAATTTACAGCGTCAAATGAGATGAATAACCAGTCCACAACTGTTCTTGATGTTTCAGGAAATTGGATGATTGATACAGAGGATGAATCAATTGATATATTAATGCAGCAGTCAAATACTTCGGTATTAGGTAGTACCTATTTTAAAATTATTGCTAAAAATAATAGCAAAGATATTTTAGAATTAAAAAATAAACTAAGTGATAGTAGAGAGTTATATAATTATTTCTTTGGGATTACACCTATGGATTCTTTAGTTCCTTATACCTTTAAAAATAAAAATCAGTACCCGTTTATGAAAAGTTTATTAGAAAACTTTCCAATTACTAATTTTAATAATTTTATTACATCAGAAGGATATGACTTGGATCTTCTGAAATATACAACATATAAACTTTTTAGTTCACTTTTAAAGATTGACAAAGGTCAATCTCTATTAAAATTGATTCCATATGAAGATATTTTTAATTCGATGACAACAGAGATGAAGATTGATATGTATTTTATTTCTGGGGTATCTGGAACATTGCCAACTTTCATGATGATTGATAATATTATGACTGAAAAAAGTTATATTGATCACTCTTCCAAGAGTATTCTTTCGGCATCATGTAGAAACGCAGATAATAGAATTTTAAAATTTATACTTGGTAAGTTTGATGAATATCACAATGGTTCATGGAACACGGAAGAGTTTATTAGAATGCTAATAACTAATATATTTTCTATCCATATACCTTCTAAATATATTCTAAGAAGACTAAAAATGGTAAATCAAAAAATTAATTTGACTCCATATTTCAGTTATATGTTAAACTATATTGAAGATATAGATACACTTATGACTATTAATAAATATTATAATATAGATTCTAATATAGATTCTAACATATATATTGATCCTTATAGTAAATTAATCGAACTAGTAGATGTTCCTAATTCGGATGATAATAAGATTATTACGAATATAAGTAAGATTTTAACTATTTTTAAATCCGAAAAGGATAATGTTATTTTCTTATTAAATATCTTTATAATATATAATAAATTATATAATTTTGAAATTAGTGTTATTAATAATAATGCTGAAATAAATGATTTAATTAATCGTATCGTTGATGATATATTTTGTAATGATCTTAAAGATATATATTCTAATTGGAATATCAAAGATTTATCAAAAATATTCAGTATCTATTCACCTGATATATCAAAATATTGTGGACTAGTTAATTACAATAAGATGAAACAATTACTTTTTATGTTACCATACATTGATTACTTTCCTGTAAAGTTAAGAGCATGTGGTGATAACCACAATTTAAAACTGATGACATCGTTAAACTTATTTAAATTTCACATCAAAGTGTGGATGAGAAAACATAATAAGATTGTCTTACTTCAGAATAAAATAAAGGTATTAAGAACTGATATAGATAAAAAAGTTAATAATGATTATAATATGTTTACTAAACTTCCACCAAGGCATGTATTACCAATGGAATTAAATATGATTAATGGTAATAGTGTTGGAAAATATTTAATTAGAGAAAAAGCAGACGGTTGTTTAGTTGATTTTATTTCTCAAGATGTTTTTCCATATATTAAGGAATATAGTAATAGTATCATTAAAGCTGAATTTATTGAAGAATTAGATTTGTATCTTATTTTTGATATTAAGATGAATAATATGAATATTATTGAAAGGTATGAATATATCAGAACTTTACATCCAAATACATGTGATACTGCAACGTTAACTTCACCTATTGAAACATTTAATGATTTAAAAGTTGCGATTCAACAAGAAAGAAAAAACTTTGAAGAATTTTTGAAACTACCTTATAAGAATTATAGAGTTTATCCAAAAGCCGCATGGTTAGTAAAATCTATGGAAGTTCTTAATAAAGAATTAATTCAAAACATTATTAGTGAAAAAGACTATGTAGATATATGTGAATATGGACCCTATTCAAATGATGGGTTAGTTATTTCACCACTTGATGGCTCCCGAGAATTAAAAGTTAAACCTAAATCACTTCATACGTTAGATTTGTTATTTGATGGTAAGAATTGGATTGATAGAGAAAAGAATAATTGGAATCATATCATTTCAACTAAAGATACGTTTTCACTTGATACAATTTGGAGATGTTATCCAACATTTAAAACTAACAGTAATGGTGATTACTTGTTTGAACCAAAAGAATATAGATTTGATAAGATAAAACCAAATACTAATAAAATTGTTAATAATATTTATCAGCTTCATAAAATTAATTGGTTAGATACATCTACAGATGGAACTGATTTTTTCTATCATTCTAAGAACCATTCAGTTTCAAAAAGATGGGGTGAATTAGCCCGTATACAAAATGAACATTTAGAAAATATTTTAGAAAATATTAATCCAATAATTAAAACATCTTGGTTAGATTTAGGTTGCGGTTCATCAAAGCTACTTAACTATATTAAGAAATATCATTTTATTGAATATATTGGATTAGACTTTGATATTAATCAGTTGTTAAGAGGAGTAAAAAGAATTGATATCAACCAATCTTTTTTGAATAACTGTCGTGTTATTCCTACAGATTTATGCAATGATTGGTATTCACATAAATTTCAATGGGATACAGTTGATAAAACAAAGAAATTTGACTATATTGTGTCTAATTTTAGTTTGTCTCATTTTTACAATGAAGAATTCTGGAATAAATTAGAACAGGTTTCAAAAAAGGATACCTATTTTGTTTTTAATATAGTTAATAATAAAGCATTTCAAAAGTGGGAGGACGCGAATGATTATCTGTATATAGATGGTAATACAGTGAATTATTATTTTGAATCAGTTCATGATAAAATGATGACTGAAAAATATATTAGCGAAGAAGAAATAGATATATCGATTAAAAAATATAATTGGAATACTGTGTGTAAAGTATATCCTGATGGAAACGAACTTGATTCTAAATATACATGGTACGTACTGAGACGTAACTAATTTATTTTATAAGATAAAAGATATAGTAAAAATCATTATATAATATTTTAATTTATTAATTTCTAATTTATTTTATATGGATTTTAACTTTGGTAAAACAGATAATTACTTTCAAGTTCTATCAAAAAACTATAATTTAAATGGTGAAATATCTTGGAATGAATTTGATAGTGACCAAAAAAAAAACAAATCAAAAGTGGTTATAGTTAAACAAGAAGATTTTAAATATGGTACATTGCGTATAAGAGAAGCGTGTACTATAAAGCTTTCTGAAAATATTTACTTTAATCCTAATAGACCTGAAACATGGATTAACAAGACTGGACAAGTTACTCGAAATTTTTCTGAAGCTGTATCTATTGATAATAATAGAGAATTAGATTGGTGGCCTGACTTTAAATTAAGTCAAAATAAACAGTATTTTGAAAAAGATGTTCGAAATGCCTATAGACTTGGTTTCTTTACTGCTATAGCTCTAGAAGCTGAAAATATTATAATTAATTTGAATAATTATACTTTACAACAGCATCCTGAACATGCTCTTCAGCAAAGATTCTTTTCAGTTATTGAGTTAGCAGACCAACCATTTGTACCAAAACAAGGACCAGCTAACTTTGGTGTCACAATAAGAAGTTCTAGTAATGTAGCAATAATAAATGGTAAAATTGGATTATCAAGTCATCATGGTATTCATGGTAATGGAATTAAAAATATTATGGTAAAGAATGTTGATTTTATTGATAATGAAGTATGTGGAATTGCACTTAATGGATGTGTAGATGTATATTTAGTAAATGTTAATATAGTAAGAAATAGACATGATATACCAGTTATGGGATCATATTCTGCTGGTAGATTTTTAAAACTATTTACAACTGGATTGAATGATGCTATTTCTAAGAGTTCTGCTGACTATAGAAATTATTTAAATATGTTAAATGACGACTTGGATAAAACTTTTAATGCAGTAATTTTAAATAATGACACTATTCCCAATATTTATAATAATAGAACTGGATTAATAGATGGTAATTATTATGGAATTGTCATTAATCCTATGGGTGTAGCAGTGAATGCACCATTAGAAAATAGAACATCCGCAAAAGCAAATGAGACCTGTAATATTTATATGAAAACAGTTTCAATTAATAATATTAAAACTAATATCACTGAAATCTTAGCAATTAAAAATAGCAATAATAAGACAATGACCGCTCCTTCAGGTGCGTTGTTTCAATTTATGAATGTATCTAAAAAGATTAACGATAAATATTATTATGAAGGGAATTCATTATCAAATTTACAAATTGAATTAGTTCAGGTATTAAAAGATAATTTGAATTTGAAAAAGTTCTTAGGTAATTTTAATTTTGATGAAGGATTATTAATTTGGAGAAATAATAAAGAATCATATTTTGAACATAAAGAAAATAAATTTATTGGTAATAATGGATTGGAAGGGCATGATTATGAGATTTTAGGAAACGGCGACTCTATGTTTCATGTTAATAAGGGAACTTTTGGATTAAAAATAGATGGATTAAATACATCTGTTATAAATAACTTAACTATATCAAATATTGAAGCTAATGGACTTGAAGGTTCAACACTAGCAGGTAATTATCAGAAATCTCATCCAGCTCAAGGTCATTTAAATGGGTACCAAGGACATTTGGCTTATGGAGTATCTCTTAATGCATCAAATGATATCGATATTGAAAACATTAATGTTAATAACCTTTCAAGCAAATATGGGTCATCTCGTGGTCTAAGTGTTACTGGTGAGAGTATTAAAGTTAAGATATCAAACTCAATTATAGAAAATGTAACATCATGTCAAACCGAATTTGATTATACAAAACCATACTGGCCAAATGTTCCCACTAATGCTAGAGGAATATTTGTGGGTAATAATTGTGATGTATCAACTAAAAATATTACTTTAAGAAATATTATGAAAACTCCAGGGTGTATTAATCCTTCAGACTGTGAATTTTTCAGTATAGTTAAAACATTGGATTAAAAATATTATCAAACTTGTTAAAAATTTTTTATCAAGTTTATTAATATGAATAATAACTTCCATATCAAGTTAAATTTAATTGAAGAGGATACAAAAAGTAAAAAAGTAGAAAGTAAAAAAAATACTATATTTGACGAAATTGGTAATTTGTTTAATAATTCAACAGAAAATAATTCTCAAAAAGTAGAAAGTAATAATAGTATATTAGACAATATTGGTAATTTATTTAATAATTCAACAGAAAATGATTCACAAAAATTATTAATGTTATCAATTGCTTCTCATTTAATTATTAATTCAATGAATAAGAATTAAATATATGAAAATTCAGTACCTTCATATGCTCCAGGTTGCAACCCATTGTTATTTGGTAATACTTTCTTAACTTCTTCTCCTTCAATCTCTTCAACATGTTCAACATGTTCAACATTCCCTTCATCTATTG